>LSQX01151263.1_pt2 | contig 67800 bp, 68 predicted proteins | sample 654561 | NCBI WGS metagenome assembly LSQX01 (sample SAMN04489861, study PRJNA283612) | anaerobic digester metagenome | isolation source: 4 biogas reactors fed with cattle manure at either 37C or 55C with and... | place: Denmark: Kongens Lyngby | collected 2014
GAACCGGGTGTTCTTTTCTGGGATACCATTATCAACGAGTCCTTGCCGGATTGCTATGCAGACCTAGGCTACGAAACCATTTCTACCAATCCTTGTGGAGAAATTCCGCTTTGCCCGTATGATTCCTGCCGACTTTTAGCGGTCAACCTTTTTTCCTATGTGGAGGATCCATTTTCTAAAAAGGCAAAATTCAATTTTGATTTGTTCAAAGAACACGTCGGATATGCACAGCGAATGATGGACGATATCATCGATTTAGAAATTGAAAAAATCGATGCCATTTTGGCCAAAATCGATTCCGACCCGGAAACGGAAGACGTCAAAGCAACCGAAAGAAATCTTTGGATAAAAATTCGCCAAAAAACAATTGAAGGCAGAAGAACCGGCGTGGGAATTACGGCCGAAGGCGATATGTTGGCTGCTCTGAACATTCGATACGGAAGTAAAGAAGGAAATGAATTCTCAACTTTGGTTCATAAAACTTTGGCGCTTGCAGCTTATCGTTCGTCTGTAGAAATGGCCAAAGAAAGAGGTGCATTCAGTATTTTTGATGCGAAAAGAGAAGCTAAAAATCCATTTATTTTACGAATAAAAGAAGCCGACCCTGAACTTTACGAAGATCTACAAAAATTTGGTCGTAGAAATATTGCTTTGTTGACAATTGCTCCTACCGGAAGTACTTCATTGATGTCACAAACCACTTCGGGAATTGAACCGGTATTCCTTCCGGTCTATAAAAGACGTCGCAAGGTAAATCCAAACGACAAAGATGTACGTGTGGACTTTGTGGACGAAGTAGGCGATTCTTGGGAAGAATATCTGGTTTTTCATCATCGGTTCAAACAATGGATGGAAGTCAATGACATCGACACCACTAAAAATTATTCGCAAGAAGAAATCAATAAAATCATAGAATTTTCACCTTATTATAAAGCCACTTCCAACGATGTGGACTGGCTGAGCAAAGTAGAAATGCAAGGCGCCATTCAAAAATGGGTTGATCATTCGATTTCGGTAACCATCAATATTCCGAATGAGGCAACCGAAGAATTGGTAAACGAACTTTACATCAAAGCATGGGAAGTGGGTTGCAAAGGCGTAACGGTTTATCGAGACGGTTCGCGTTCGGGTGTTTTGATTTCAAATGATGAGAAAAAAGAAGAAAAAACCGGATTGCTATCTTCAACATTTCCAACCAAAAGACCTCAAACTCTGGAAGCTGATGTGGTAAAATTTCAAAACAACAAAGAGAAATGGATTGCCTTTGTCGGACTGATTGATGGAAAGCCATATGAAATTTTCACCGGTTTGGCGGACGATGAAGAAGGTATTTTATTGCCTCGCTGGGTCAACAAAGGTCTTATCATCAAAAACCGTGATGAAAATGGGAATTCTCGATATGATTTCCAATTCACCAATCTTCGGGGATACAAAACAACGATTGAAGGGCTTTCTCATAAATTCAATCCAGAATTCTGGAATTATGCTAAATTAATTTCCGGAACCTTACGACACGGAATGCCGATAGAAAATGTGGTAGAACTCATCAATCGTTTGGAACTGGATTCAGAGTCTATCAACAATTGGAAAGCCGGAGTAGCACGCGCTTTGAAACGATACATTGCCGACGGCACTCAAGCTTCAGGAACTTGTTCCAGCTGTGGCTCAGACCAAGTCATGTATCAAGAAGGATGTCTGACTTGTAAAAACTGCGGAAGCTCCAAATGCGGTTAAAACTTGACTTGCTTTTTAACATTAGAAAGGTGCTGATTTTAATTCAGCATCTTTTTTTTAATTCAATTCAAAAAACTCTAAAATCACGGTTCTCCTATTTATTTCGTCTAATTCGTAAGCTTAAAAAACCTAATTTTTATTACATTTGGGCAACAATTAAAATTCTATTATAAATGAGCATCATTACACAAATTCACGCAAGACAAATTTTAGATTCAAGAGGAAATCCAACGGTAGAAGTTGATGTGGTAACCGACTCCGGTTTTATGGGTCGCGCAGCGGTTCCATCGGGCGCTTCCACCGGCGAACATGAGGCCGTAGAACTACGAGATGGTGGCAAGGACTATCTGGGAAAAGGCGTACAAAATGCCGTGAAAAATGTGAATGAAATCATCGCAAGAGAATTAATCGGTTACAGTGTATTTGAGCAGGTTTTAATTGATCAGACCATGATTGAATTGGACGGAACCGAAAACAAATCCAAACTTGGCGCAAATGCCATTTTAGGTGTATCTCTTGCGGTAGCTCACGCGGCTGCAAATGAGTTAAACCTTCCGTTGTTTCGATACGTTGGCGGAACCAATGCCAAAGTTTTACCGGTTCCGATGATGAATATCGTGAACGGTGGGTCGCATTCCGATGCCCCGATTGCATTTCAGGAATTTATGATTATGCCGGTTGTGGCGGATTCTTTTTCGCAAGCTTTGCAAAAAGGAACGGAAGTTTTTCACAGCCTTAAAAAAATACTTCACGACCGAAATCTTTCGACAGCGGTTGGGGATGAAGGGGGCTTCGCTCCTACTTTTGAAGGAACCGAAGACGCTTTGGACACGATTATGAAAGCAATTGAAATGACCGGATACAAAGCAGGAGAAGAAATCAAAATCGCATTGGATTGTGCTTCATCCGAATTTTACCGTGATGGAAAATATGATTACACCCAATTTGAAGGCGAAAGCGGAGCCATCAGAAGCCGTGAAGAGCAAGTGGCTTATTTAAAAGAATTAACAGAGAAATATCCAATTATTTCCATCGAAGACGGAATGGATGAAAACGATTGGGAAGGTTGGAAAATGTTGACGGACGCAATTGGCGAAAAAGTACAATTGGTCGGTGACGATTTATTGGTAACCAATGTGAAAAAGTTGAAAACGGCTATTGAAACCAATACTTCCAATTCAATTTTGATCAAAGTAAACCAAATCGGAACTTTGACCGAAACCATCGACGCGGTTCAAATGGCACAAAATGCCGGATACACAGCGGTGATGTCGCATCGTTCAGGGGAAACAGAAGATACAACGATTGCTGATTTGGCGGTGGCACTAAATACCGGACAAATCAAAACCGGCTCGGCTTCTCGTTCAGACCGAATGGCCAAATACAATCAATTACTAAGAATTGAAGAAATATTGGGAGACACAGCGGTTTATCCGCAATTCTCTGCTTTTAAAGTGAATAATTAACCCATAGTAAAAATTGATAAATCTCATTTTGAGAATTGAATGAGTTTATTGTATATTGCTATCCAAACTAAATAAAAACAATGTCAGATAAAGCAAAATTTATTCATAACGGATCAGAATTGGAATTTGATGTACCTCAAGGTACGATGAACGAGAAATACGTTGATTTTTCCAACTTCCGTTCCCAGACCGGTGGAATCATCACGCTGGATCCGGGGTATAAAAATACAGGTTCGTGTACGAGTGCCATCACCTATTTAGATGGCGAAGAAGGAGTTTTAATGTACCGTGGTTATCCGATTGAACAATTGGCGGAAAAATCAAACTTCGTGGAAGTTATGTACCTTTTATTGAAAGGAGAACTTCCTACGCAAGAAGAACTTACAAAATTTGAAAACGATGTCATGGATCATGATATGGTTTCAGAAGATGTTACGAAAATTCTTTCCGCTTTCCCAAGCACCGCGCATCCTATGGGCGTTTTGTCCACTTTGACAAGTGCACTTACGGCATTTAACCCGAAAGCTGTCGATGCAAAATCAGAAACGGAAATGTACCGTGCAGCGGTTACTTTGATGGGGAAATTCCCGGTTTTGGCTTCTTGGACGCTTCGAAAAGTAAAAGGTTGGCCTTTGAATTATTCCGATAATAAATTGGGGTATGTTGAGAATTTCTATCAATTAATGTTCAAACAACCCAACCGTGATTTGGAAATGGATCCGGTAATTATCAATGCTTTGGATAAATTATTAATTCTTCACGCCGACCACGAACAAAACTGTTCTACTTCTACTGTACGATTGGTAGGGTCGGCTCACACAGGACTTTTCGCTTCTATTTCAGCCGGTGTTTCTGCACTTTGGGGACCTCTTCACGGAGGTGCAAATCAAGCCGTCGTAGAAATGCTGGATCAAATCAAAGAAGACGGTGGAAACGTTCAAAAATGGGTGGACAAAGCAAAAGACAAAAATGATGATTTCCGTTTGATGGGCTTCGGACACCGAGTTTATAAAAACTTTGATCCAAGAGCCCGAATCATTAAAAAAGCTGCCGATCAGGTTTTGGATAAATTAGGTATTCAGGACGAATCATTGGAAATCGCTAAAAAATTGGAACAAGCCGCTTTGGAAGACGAATATTTCATCTCCAGAAAATTATATCCAAACGTGGATTTCTATTCGGGATTGATTTACCGCGCATTTGGAATCCCAACCGAAATGTTTACCGTGATGTTTGCGGTGGGACGTTTACCAGGTTGGATTGCACAATGGATTGAAATGCGTCAAAACAACGAACCGATTGGTCGTCCGAGACAAATTTATACCGGTGCACCAAAACGCGATTATATCGATATGAACAAAAGATAATTTTTCATATAGAACTTGAAAAGAGGCATTTCCAATCGGATTTGCCTCTTTTTATTGCGTCATAAATTTATGCGCTGGAATGATTTGGATTTGAAATCCTTCTTTTTCAATTTCATCTTCTTGATTTAAAGTCACAATGGTTCCCGATTTTTGGTCAGTATATTCCAAAGCTTCCATCAATCCGCCCAGTTCTCGATTGAAATTCTCATCGTTGATCTGATAACAAACCTGAACGACTTCTTTGACTTTTTCTTTTTCCATCGTTATGAAATCACATTCGCCTTTTCCTTTGAAATAAAATATTTCGCTGTAATTGCGACGCAAATGCAGGAAAATCAGATTTTCCATTCTTCTTCCCCAATTTTGGGAAGTGGACAAAGAATTTTCCGAATAAATTCCCATATCCATGGCGTAAACTTTCTTGGGATTTCTTGCTTGAACCTTTAAGGAATGATTGAAAACCGGAACAAAATCCAGCAAATAAACATCTTTCAGATAAGAAAAATAATCCAGAAAAGTGGCAGCTGTTTTCACATCAAACATTCCGATTAATCGATTGGCTGAAACCAGATTTCCTATGTTGGTGATGAGATAACTGGTCAGCTGTCTCAAAGAAGAAACATCGCGCACACCGTGTCTTATCACAATGTCTTTCATCAAAATATCATCCACGAGGAAATTTAAAATCGGAGCATAATCGGTTTTTAAATACTCGGGAATTCCGCCTTTTTGTAAATATTCCAAAACTGAATTTTCATCGGCTTTCAGATTTTTAAATTTTAAAAATTCAGAATAAGAAAAAGGAAATAATTCCATCGAAAGATGGCGTCCTGTAAGATGAGTTCCCAATTCTTTGCTCAACATCGAAGCATTGGATCCGGTTAAAACTATATTATAACCTTCGCGCAAAAGTTGATTGATAAATATTTCCCATTTTTTCACGATTTGGATTTCATCGAAGAATAATATTTTAACTTTTCTGCGCTCAATTTCCCGATGAAGTCTTTGAAAATCATCTGAAGTAAATCCCGAAAGTCGTATATCTTCAAAATTCAGAAAAACTGACTCCTTGTCCTTTTCACGAAGTATCTGTAATAATAAAGTACTCTTGCCACATCTTCTCATCCCGGTGATTATAGTTGCAAATGAATTTATATGAGGAACTTTGTCCAAATCCTCTCTGGACATACCTATATTTTTCTCTAAGAAATTATCCATTTGAGAATCGATAACCAAACTTATTTCTTCTTGTAAAACCATAAAGCAACTTTATATATTACAAATATACAATTTTATTTATTACTAATATATAATTTCATACATTACTAATGTAAATTATTATATAATAGTAAGATAAGAATGGGATTTAGGAATTAAATTTGATTGAAAAGAGCAGATGAAGCCTCAAAAAATTGTAGATTTGTTATTCAAGCATAATAAATAATGACCATTACTGAATTAAAGAACAGAACGCAAATTCCTGTCATCACTTCCCCTATGTTCATCGTTTCGGGAACCCAACTTGTGATTGAATCCTGTAAAAACGGAATCATCGGGACTTTTCCAGCACTCAATGGCCGAACAAGCGAAGATTTTGAAAAAATGCTCAACGAAATCAATTCCGAACTTGAGAAATTTGAAGCCGAAACCGGTAAAAAACCGGCTCCTTATGGTGTAAATTTAATTGTCAACCGCACCAATCCCCGACTTCTTCCCGATTTGGAGTTATGTGTAAAATACAAAGTTCCGCTTATTATTACTTCGTTGGGCGCTGTTAAAGAAATTGTAGATGCAGTTCATAGTTACGGTGGATTGATTTTCCACGATGTGGTCAAAAAACGTCATGCCGAAAAAGCAGCTGAAGCCGGTGTGGATGGCATTATCTGTGTTTCGGCTGGAGCAGGTGGTCATGCCGGAATGGCACATCCATTTGCTTTGCTCAACGAAATCAGATCTTTTTATGACGGTGCTTTGATTATGGCCGGGAGCATCAATACCGGGCAGGAAGTATTGGCGGCGGAAATTGCCGGAGCGGATTTTGCCTATATGGGAACCCGTTTCATCGCTACGAAAGAATGTGCCGCTTCGGAAGAATACAAGCAAATGATTGTGGAGTCCGGGATTGATGATGTAATTTATACTGACGGCGTTTCGGGCGTTTCTGCCAATTTCTTGAAGAAAAGTATAGAACTCGCCGGGATTGATGTAAGCGAGAAAAAAGAAGAAGATTTTTCTAAATTGACAGGTGAACATGCCAAAGCCTGGAAAGACATCTGGTCGGCCGGACATGGCGTGGCGGAAATCAAAGATGTTCCTTCGGTTTCGGAATTGGTGGAAAGATTGAAATCCGAATACAAATCGGCTTTGGAAAAGACAAGAATTATTCAGGAAAATTTAAAATTTTAGAATGAAAACGGCAAAGGAATTAATCGAACATATAGAATTAAAACAATTAGATAAAACGGTTTTTGAAGGAAAAAGCATAACGGTCGGAAGCCGAACGGTTTTTGGTGGACAGGTGCTTGCGCAAGCTTTGAATGCAGCTTATCGAACCGTTCCGGAAGAACGTTTTTGTCATTCGGCGCATGCTTATTTTATTTTGCCGGGCAATCTTCAGAAACCCATTCAGTACAAAGTTCAATTGGTGCGGGATGGTGGTAGTTTTACTACGCGCTATGTTTCGGCAGAACAAGAGGGACAAGCGATATTTGTTTTGGCGGCTTCGTTTCAGATCAAAGAAGAAGGCTATGAATTTCAGGAAGAAATGCCGGAAGTTCCAAATCCCGATACCCTTTTCAGTTGGGAGGAAATTTACGAGCAAGCGAAGGATTTTCTGCCTGAAAGTTTTGCACGGTTTCTGAGTTTGGAAAGGCCAATTACCTTTAAACCCACAGTTATTCATAATCCATTGGAGAAAGTAGATTTACCGCCGGTTCAGGATGTCTGGTTTAAATTTAACGATGTAAAAGAAAAATTGAGCATTCAGCATTTTCACGAAATGCTTGCGTACGCCTCGGACTATAATGTTCTGATTACCGCTTTGCAACCACATGCTTCTACAGCGCATTTTGGAAATATGTTGTTGGCAAGCCTGGATCATGCGATGTGGTTTCACCATGAACCGGCAGATTATTCCGGTTGGTTTTTGTATCATATTGAAGTTCCAAATACTTCGAATGCAAGAGGTTTGACTTCGGGGAAAATTTTCAGTCAGGATGGAAAATTAATTGCGAGTGTAGCACAGGAAGGCCTGATGCGAAAACTTATAAAATAATTTAAGTTTCATTTCAATAGAGATTTTTAGTATTTTTAAAGTCTCTATGTACCATGAAATTTTAAATACTCTAATTCTTGTTGGGGCTATACAAGGATTAATTTTTAGTTTCATCGCTCTGACTTCTCCAAAATTCAGAAGCAAAAGCACTTTCTTTTTAGCTTTACTTATTCTGTGTTTTTCACTGAATAATTTTCAATATTACCTTTGGGAAACCGATATCGTCACCGCGGAATTTTTCTTTGGTGTTATTTACTTTCCATATGCTTCCCTAAGCATGGTGTTGTATTTTTTCTATGTGAAATTGTTTCTTTATCCCAAAAGTCGAGTTGATAAAAAATACGGATTCTTGTTTCTTCCTTGTCTGATTTTCTTTTTGTTTACGGTTTTTTATAAAATTGGAAATGCCTTGGATAGGCTTTCTGATGATACTAGATCTTTTTTTTCCAAGCTTGTTTATGTTCATGAGATTTTCAGTGTTCTTTTTTCCATTACTCTATTGGTCATGATTTACGCAATGATTTTAGGATTTGATAGAGAACAAACCAAGGGTGAAACAGAAATTCCGAGAACGAAATTAAACTGGTTGAAAATCATTTCATTGATTTCATTTTTTCTTTGTTTTATTTGGATAATTTCGATTTATGATGAACTAAATCACGGGGCTGATAATGTGAGTTATTATTACATTCTGTGGTTAGGTATGTCGGTTACGATTTATGTTTTAGGACACATTGGACTTCATCGATATGGAGTTTTACAGGAGCGGAAACGCATTCAAAAATTTTCTGCCAATCGTCCTACGCATTTGCTTTCTGAAAACCATCCTTCCAAGAGTGAACAAGTTCAAAGGTTCGAAAATTTCGTTAAAACAGAGAAAAATTTTCTGAATTCCAATCTTTCTTTGGAATCGGTTGCCGATTCTTTGCAACTCAATAAAAGTTATCTTTCCCGAATAATTAATGGCGAATTGAAAACAAGTTTTTCTGATTACGTAAATGAACTCCGCGTTTCGGAAGCTAAAGTTTATCTAGAAAATCCGGAATTCCAAAATTACACACTCATTTCCATAGGACTGGAAGCTGGTTTTAACTCAAAATCTACTTTTAATTCTACTTTTAAAAAATTCACTGGACTCACTCCCTCCGAGTACAAATCCAGATTAAATAAATCAGACTAATGGATTAATTTAGCGTAGAAAATCAGTGATTGTAAAGATTTCGGACGTTTAAAATGAGATGCTGACGAGATATTTCAGTTAAACAAAACAGAAATGAGTAAGATAATCCTACTCATTTCCAATTCAGGCACTTAATAGATTAGTAGATTATTCTTTGATAAATTTCTTGTGCTCAATTTTATTTCCTGATTTCACTCGAACCAAGTAAACTCCTTTGGGCAAAGTGCTTATATTTAGTTGAACTTCATTTCCACTTGTTTTATTTTTGAAGTAAACTTTTCCATCCAATCCAAGTATATCCACAGCGTCAATGTTTTGATCCAATTTAAGATTCAATGTATTTCGGGCTGGATTTGGATAAATACTCAGGTTGGTGAATTGACTTTCTTCCAATCCCATATTGGTGTTAATCCCAAAAATGGTTTCGTAAGTATTTCCACCGAAAGTGGCTGTAACTGTATAGACACCGTCCATCCAATTATTGTCGGTTTGAAATTCAAAGGCCGCATGGGCGGTCGCATAGAAAGCTCCCCAGTCGTTTGTCCAGTCCCAGTCGTATAAAATTTCGTCGTTCGGCTTTTTAATTTTGATATTTGTTATGTCGCCGTGGTTTATGTCACGATAATAGATTTTAAGAAAAATCTTTTCTCCGGGCTCAAAGTTGATTTCTTCGTACGTATTTTCTATCACCGGACACTCCAAATCTTCTGTTCCGACATAGTGCGTGGATATTTTATTGATTCGTTTCACCGCATAAGGTTCTTGATTCTGCCACCAACTCTCATCGTTCATGGAATTGCAACTTCCTTGATAAGGGTCAATCACCTTGTTTTCAAAGTCCCGAACTTCGAAATGCAAATGTGGCCAATTGCTACTACCAGAACTTCCGGCTATGCCTAAAAGTTCACCTGCCACCACTGTTTCACCAATTTCTTTTGCATTGAGTGTGTTTTTCTTAAAGTGCATATAAATCGTTTGTGAACCATCTGCGTGTTCCAAAACAAATCCATTCCAATTCGGATTTCCATTATTTTGACAATTTAAATCATAGAATCCATCTTTTTTATTGATGATAATTCCATCGGCTGCTGCTAGCACTTCCATTATATTTTCTTCCATTCCTTTCCAAGCATACGGCCAAATAATAAAGTCGGTTCCCTGATGGTTTCCACTCCCCCAATCGTAAGTTCTGTTACCACAATTATAATCAAGCAGTTGATTGTTCCCGTTGAGATTATGATCTACATTGAAATTGATTGTATGGTATCCATAGCCCGAAAACTCTTCTTTGGGACGAATGGGCTCTACAAATAAAACCTGTGTATTGGAACGATTAAATGCATTGGGATTGTTTTGTAGAATTCTCGCTTTGTTCTCGGCGATTTCCATTTCCATCTCAAAACGGGTTTGATCAGGCAGACATTCGGTGTGTTCAAATTCGATCGAAAAAAATTGAGCATTTTGAAAAATTTCTCCTTCTGATTTTAGAATCTGATAGTTGTCAATCGAATGAGCGGTTTCTTTAATCTGAGCATTTACCAGAAATGGTAGTGCAAGAAAAATGAGTACGAATTTTTTCATAGTAATTGAGATTTTAGTTTGATTACAAAACTAATTTCAATCTCAATTTAGAGTGTCTAAAATATTTACATTGTCAAAAATCAGTACATATAAAATAAAAAAACCCGGACTTTTCTGCCCGGATTTGAAAGCATATTTTCTATATCATCATTCGATTTTCATTGAATTTTTCAAGTAAAATGCTTCGATAATTTCGGCCATTGGGTAATCGAACCAATCGGTTTGTTTTATAATTTTCATGTCTGCGTCCAATTCCAGCCAAATCACAAATCGGGTTCCTTCGACTTCTTTTCCGTTGTAAATATAGGGCATGGTGGTTCCTTTTGCCACGATGGAAGTCGGACTGCTCACAATTTCTTCTACTTGAATTGTATTTTCGGTTTCGTATTTAAAAGCCGGATCTTTCCAGCCATAAAATTCTTCATACAAGAATTTCGGATCATCTGTTTTGGATTCGAAAGAGATGTTTTCATATTGAAATTCATCCGAATAAAAAGAGGTCATCTTCTCCACTTCTTTTCGTTTCGAATAGATTTCAAAAAACCTTTCCCCTATGTTTTGGGTTTTGTTTTCGCCGGCACATGAAAATAAAATCAGGGCTGAAAAACCAATCAATAAATACTTCATTTAATTAGGAATTCTTTTTAAATATTCTTCGGGCATAATGTAGGTCAAACTATCCGGACCTTTCATAGCCACCCATGTATCGTTATCGGACCAACCATAATATCTCACCGCCACATTTCCACCTTTGGGTTCGAGTTCGATAATCGTTCCATCATCTACTTTCGACCAGTTTCCATGAGCTCTCCTTCCGTCTTCTGTCAATTCAAATGCATCGCCATTAAGTTTCAATTCAATTTTTTTTCCTTGAATTTCTCCTTTAAAACTTCCTTCGTATTTGATTTCTTCGGTATTTATCTGAGAAGTTTCTTCCAGAATTTCAATTTCTTCTTGCGTTAATTCTCCTTCTACGACTTCTTCTTTCGTCCCACAAGAAAGAATTAAAAAGCAGCTCAAAATTGTTATATAAAATTTATGCATAATCTTTTTTGGTTTCAACGAATCATCTCTTCGTTTTATTATTATTTTCTTACAAAATTTTCCACATCTGTTTTAGAAACCGGATTTCCTCCGAGAATAAGCATTCTTTCGACCACGTTTCGAAGCTCGCGTATGTTTCCAGTCCAATCGTATTTTTCCAGAATTTTAATCGCTTCTTCAGAAAACTCTTTAGGCGGCATTCCCGAAGATTCGGCGATCTGAGCAGAAAAATGCTGAACCAACTGAGAAATATCTTCGCGTCTTTCATTCAACCCAGGAACTTCAATCACTATAACAGCCAAACGATGGTATAAATCTTCACGGAAGCGTCCTTCTTCGATTTCTTTTCGCAAATCTTTATTTGTCGCTGCTATCACACGGACATCCACTTTGATTTCTCTGTCCGCTCCGACACGAGAAATTTTTGCTTCTTGAAGTGCTCTCAAAACTTTGGCTTGTGCAGAAAGACTCATATCTCCAATTTCATCCAAGAAAATCGTTCCACCGTTGGCAAGTTCAAATTTTCCTTCCTTGTCCTTATGCGCTCCAGTAAACGATCCTTTTACATGACCAAATAGCTCACTTTCAATTAATTCCGAAGGAATTGCTGCACAATTCACCTCAATCAAAGGCATTTTGTTTCGTGAACTTTTTTCATGAATATGATGGGCTACAAGTTCCTTTCCCGAACCATTGGGCCCTACGATCAAAACCCTTGCATCGGTATCGGCAACTTTGTTGATAATCGTACGAATATTCTCCAGAACTTTGGATTCGCCAACCATTTCATACCGCTTGGCTACTTTGCGTTTGAGTGCTTTGTTTTCAGAAGTTAGTTCTTTGTTTTTGGTCAAAAGAACTTTTTTATCGAGTGCATTTCTTACCGAACTTAGGAAACGATTCAAATCGGGTGGTTTTGAAATATAATCAAAAGCACCTTTTTTGATGCAATCCACAGCTGTTTCGATGTCGCCGTGTCCGGAAATCATCAGAAATGATAAATCAGGATTGTATTCCAAAGACTCTACTAAGACTTGTACACCGTCTTTTTTCGGCATCTTTATATCACAGATTATCAAATCAAAATCTTCTGATTTGATTTTATTTAGACCTTCTTCTCCATCCTCCGCGACTTCGACTTCGTAAGTTTTATCCTCGTCCAATAATATGTTTTTGATTACATTTCGGATAGCCGCTTCATCTTCAATAATTAAAATTTTAGACATTTTTTAATTTTTTGATTTCCAAATATAGTCGCAATAAGTGAATTGATGAAATGCCTAGCTTATTTCTTGAAAATAAAATAGACGGCCAGCACCAGAAAGCCAAAACCAATTAAATGATTGGTTCGGAAACTTTCATTTTTGAAAACCAAAATGGTAAAAAAGGAAAAAACGATAAGTGTGATTACTTCCTGAATTACTTTTAGTTGCCAAATACTGAAAGGCCCACCGTTTCCTTCAAATCCAATTTTATTGGCCGGAACCATCGCCATGTACTCAAACAATGCAATCATCCAGCTAAAAAGAATGATTTTCAAAAGGCTCATATTTGCAAACCAATTATACTCCTTAAATTTCAAGTGGCCGTACCAAGCAAACGTCATAAATACGTTGGAAACAATCAATAAGCCGATGGTGTAAAACGCTTTCATCTCAAACGAATAAGTAGCGCAAATATATTTCAGATTTTGATTGGATTTGGAAAATAAAATCTTTGATTTTTTTTTAGTAAACTAGGAATTCAACTTAAATGTAAATTTTCCTTTGATATGCCGATGATAAAACTTCCCTTTGGATTCCGCTTGTTTAAACTCTTCACAAAGATTTACAGGAACTCCTTCAAAAAAATAACTTTTATTCTTGATTTTGATAATTAAAAAACCAAATTCACCATCGCAAGAATAGAATTCAATGCGATTAATCCATGAACTCTTGAAATTGGATTGAGTTTCTTCCATCTTAAATTCAGCTTTTCGAATGGACTTTTCAGCTAATTCATAGGAAGAAAAACTTTGTGGCAGATTCTCACATGATTCCCTCGTACAGGAAAAAAAGAATAAAATCAGAAGAAAATACATTGGGATTTTCATGAATCAATAATTGTAGAATATTTAAAATAAATATAATAAAAACATTTATCCAGGGAAAATACGGGTATAAGCATAAAATAAAAATCCGCAAACCCTTAATTGACAAGCGTTTGCGGATTAATTATGTGATCGCGATAGGATTATTGCATGATCCTATGTTTCTCCTTAGTCTAAATGCAAAACACAAAATCAAAGATTTTGCTTTTTTCGTTCATTCTTCTCCTCGCTGAAATAAATTTCGCACGTCGAATTCTAAACAAAAAAACGCTCACAGTAAGCTGCGAGCGTTTTGCATCCTTAAGTGATCGCGATAGGATTCGAACCTATGACCGTCTGCTTAGAAGGCAGATGCTCTATCCAGCTGAGCTACGCGACCTTTGCATTTCATTTCGAAGCTACTTACCACCGTGGTGAAACGGAGTTGGAAGCTACGTGACCCTTCTTATTAAAAGTAAAATCTCAAAATTCGTTTCACTAAAAGTTACTTGAAATTTTGAGATTTTAAAAAGTCGGGGTGGCAGGATTCGAACCTGCGACCTCCTGGTCCCAAACCAGGCGCGATGACCGGGCTACGCTACACCCCGAGTATTTCAAGTTGCGGAGAGACAGGGACTCGAACCCTGGCATCGGTTTCCCGATGACAGATTAGCAATCTGCTCCATTACCACTCTGGCACCTCTCCTGTCTACACCTCCATACATCATGAAAGCGGATGCAAAAGTAAGCCTCAATTTTGGTTTATGCAAGTACTTTTGAGAAATTTTTCTCTTTTTTCGTCAAAATCTTTTTAAGTATTTTTGTTTCAGCAAACTATTAATTTAAAAAAAGTGAAAAAATTATCGGTCATTTCCATTTTTATTGTGTTTATCCTGTCTTCTTGTGCTTCACAACCTCCACAAGTTATCAAAGAAGTGATAAGAGATACGGTCATCATCAATAAAATCACGGAACGCTACGAATCGGCTCGAATCGCAAAGCTGGATAAATACAAAATGTCCACCACGCATTACCCGGCAAAAGGACAAGACGAAAGAGTTCGGTTTCTGATTTTTCACTATACAGCATTGGACAATGAAACTTCCATTCGAGTTCTGACTCAACAAGAAGTGAGTTCGCATTATTTAGTTCCAAATGATTATTCGGATTCGATTTACGTTCTGGTGGACGAAACCAAACGTTCTTGGCACGCCGGAGCAAGTTATTGGAAAAACATCAACAATATAAATTTCTCATCCATCGGGATTGAAATCGTAAACTTAGGTTATACCACGACAACGCCTGTGAGCGGAAATCCAGACATGGCAACAGCTTCTCGAGTTTTTTACGATTACCCAAAACACCAAATGGATAAAGTAGCAGAACTCGCTCGTGATATCATCGATCGTTACCAAATTGAACCGGTAAACGTTCTGGCACATTCGGACATTGCGCCTCAAAGGAAACATGATCCCGGTCCGAAATTTCCTTGGAAAAGATTATATGATGAATACAATATCGGGGCTTGGTACGAAGAGGTTCACAAAAATATGTACCTCTCCAAATTCCCATATTTAGAAAAGGATTCCACAACTTTTATTTTGTCGGTTCAACAGGACTTGGAAAAATACGGATACGAAGTTCCCAAAACCGGAATTTGGGATGAACGAACCCAAAAAGTCATAACGGCTTTTCAGTATCATTTCCGACCTGAAAATTACGATGGAATTATTGACGCAGAAACTTGGGCAATTCTCAAAGCATTGATCTTAAGATATCGTTCTTAGTTTATGAAAAATCTATTGTTTCTTATATTGATTTCTTGGGGATTAAGCCTTTCGGCACAAAAATTAACCAAGGAAGAAAGAGAATTGGTCAGAGAAAATCCTACCGAAATGATGCGCGTATTTAATCGGAACAACCCTTCGGATTCTCTGATTTTAAAATCTTTATCAACTCCCATCAAAGCCAAACACAAACTCACACAATTACTTGCCGATCGTATGCTACTCTCTGTAAAACACGAGGGTGGAGTTGGAATTGCTGCCCCACAAGTAGGAATCAATCGACGAATGTTTTGGGTACAAAGATTTGACAAAGCTCAACGACCGTTTGAATTATTCATCAATCCAGAAATTTTATGGGCTTCTGATTTGATGCAAAAAGGTTCGGAAGGCGATTTGTCTTTTGATGAAAGAGGTTTTGTCATGCGGAACTATGCCATTCAGATTCAATACGAAGATTTAAAAGGAGAAATAAAAACCGAAATCTTAGAAGGTTTCACTTCGGTTATTTTTCAGCATGAACGCGATCATCTCGATGGAATTCTACTGACAGACCGCATAAAAGAACAGGAAAACATGATTTTTGAACAGGCTTCGGGAAAATCGGACTTGTATTTTCTGAAAAATTGATCCGTAACGAAGAAATCCATTAATTTGCAAAATCAAAACAAACGGATGAAGAAATTAATTCTCACAGCATTATTTTTATTTTTCGGACTAACTTCCTTTGCGCAGATCATTAAATATGATTCGGTGGACATGGAAAGGCAGCATGCTGCTCTTCCTTATTATAGTTATGGAAAAGGTTTGGGGCTTACTTCACCCGATAGTATTTTTCAGTTAAACATTCGTTTCCGCATGCAAAACCGAGCTACTTTTAATCATTTTGAAGACGGTGAAGAATCTATTGATGCGCAAGTCCGAAGACTTCGATTACGTTTTGATGGGTATGTCGGAAGCCCAGATTTCATGTATTCCATCCAACTTTCATTCGCGCCAGAAGATGTAGGTGAATTGGAAGAAGGAAAAAACATTAACATCATCCGCGATGCCGTCATTGTCTATAAACCTACAGATCATTGGGATTTTAGTTTTGGACAAACCAAATTGCCCGGAAACCGACAACGCCTGAACTCATCGGGTGCTTTGCAGTTGACCGATCGCTCCATCAACAACTCTCGATTTAACATCGACAGAGATTTCGGAATTCAAGTTCACAATACAAACGAATTTGAAGATAAACTTTCTTATAATTTCCGTGGTGCGGTAAGCTTGGGTGATGGAAGAAACTGGACCGATAACGAAGATACCGGAATTGCCTTAACCGGAAAAGCTGAAATTTATCCTTTTGGAGCTTTTAAAAAGACAGGTGCTTATTTCGAAGGAGATTTAATGCGAGAAACCAAACCGAAATTGATGCTTTCCGGTGCTTTTCACCAAAACAATCAGGCAAAACGCGAAAGAGGTCAAACAGGAAATGAGTTGTTTGAACAAAGAACCATGCGCTCTACTTTCGCCGATATGATTTTTAAATACGACGGTTGGTCGCTTATGTCTTCTTACATGAACCGTACGGCAAAAAACCCAATTACCGTGAACCCTGAAGACGAAAATGATGTTCGATATGTTTTCGTAGGTCAAGGTGTGGACATTCAGGGAAGTTATCTTTTCCGAAATAATTATGAAATCATCGGGCGTTATTCCAATCAATGGGTTGATAAAGAAATCCGTGCGTTCGAGCCCAACACACAACAATTCAGCTTAGGTTTGACCAAATACATTTGGGAACATGCTTTTAAATTACAAGCAGAAGCAACTTATGAAATGAAAGATTATTTCTTAGACAAAAACACAAATAATTGGTACATCCGATTCCAAGTTGAAATCGGAATTTAAACCAAGTCAGTTCCTGCAATTGAATTAAAAATTAGGAAGACAATGGGTTTTTGCAGATGGATTTTAATTTATAATTTTGGGATATGAAATTGGACAAAGGAATTATCATCAGTATTATCGCACTGATTTTACTCGGATTATTTTTTTTCACTCCCGTTGGGGATTGGGCTACAAGTTTTTTAAATGAAAAAACACTTGCCGGTCAAAGCACCGAAAAGCCCATTCGGACCTTTAACCTTTACGATGAGAACATGGACATCGAACTCAAAGGTTATAATGGAACTCCCGATGCTAATTTGAAAGATTTTCGTGGCAAAGTCGTGTTCCTTAACTTCTGGGGAAGCTGGTGTCCGCCTTGCGTGGAAGAAATGCCAAGTATTCAAGAACTCTATGAAGCCAAAGGAGATCAAGTCGCATTCGTTTTGCTGACAATGAAAGATAAACCGGAAAAATTCGTTCCGTACTTGCAAAAAAATAATTATACAATGCCAGTATATGAAGCCCAAACTTTACTGCCCAAAGTTTTGATTCCCGGCTCCTTCCCTACAACCTATATTTTGGATAAAAATGGCGATATCGTGCGTAAGGAAATTAAATCGGTAGATTGGAATTCTCCGGAAGTTCATCAATTGATAAACAAGCTATTAGACGAATAATTTCATCCATTTAATTCTTGGAATGTTTTTTGATTTTTCCTGATTGTTTTAAACTTAAACTTTGCTACGATGAACAAATTAAAAATATTCAAATTAGCCGGAATAATTGGATTGCAAGCCAAAACATCAAATATGTCCGCAACAGACAATGCCAAAACATTTGCACGAATGATGATCGATACCGTTTCCGGAAAATATAAACCCAAAAAAAGAAATCTTTTGATCGGCTCAGCTGTAATTGCCTATGTCCTTTCTCCGATTGATTTAATTCCGGGATTTCTTTTGGATGACGCAGCCATCGTACTTTTTGCACTGAAATATTTCGGACGCGAAATGGATAATTACCTGGAATGGGAAAAGAAACAAAAAATAAAAACCATAGTTACTGACGCAGAAATTCTCAATGAATAAATTTCGCCGAAACTTGATTATCATCACAGGCCCCACTGCCATTGGCAAAACGGGGCTTGCTGTTTTTATTGCTAAATTTTTAAAAACAGAAATTATCTCTTTTGACTCCAGACAATTCTACAAAGAAATGAAAATCGGGACGGCCGTTCCAACCGATGAAGAACGAGCCGAAGTTCCGCATCATTTTATTCAAAATCTAAGCATTCACCAAGATTATACCGTTGGAGATTTTGAAAAAGATGCCCTGCAAAAACTCGAAGAATTATTCCAAAAACACGATACAGTTGTAATGGTCGGCGGTTCGGGAATGTTTGAAAAAGCAGTAACCGAAGGTTTGGATGAATTTCCTGAAATCGATAAATCAATTCGTGAAGAATTAAATCAGGAATTTGAAAACCAAGGAATTGAACCACTTCAAAACGAACTACAACAAGTTGATCCCGAATATTTTGAACAAGTCGACATAAACAATCCGGTGCGGATCATTCGGGCATTGGAAATTTATCGTGGCAGCGGAAAACCCTTTTCATCTTTCAGAAAAAAACAAACTGCGCCCCGAAATTTTAACCTCATCAAAATCGGATTGGAATTGCCCCGAGAAGAAATTTACGAAAGAATCAATCGGCGTGTCGATTTGATGATGGAAGAAGGTTTGCTCGAAGAAGTTCAATCGCTTTACGAATTCAAACATCTGAACAGCCTGCAAACCGTGGGTTACAAAGAAATATTTGATTATTTAGACGGAAAAATCGAACTGGATTTTGCGGTGGAAGAAATCAAAAAAAATACGCGTCGCTACGCCAAACGACAACTGACCTGGTACCGGAAAGATGAAAATATCAAATGGTTTTCGCCATTCGAGAAAGAAGAAATCTTGGATTATATTTTAAATCATTTGGACAAAAAATATTAGTACTTAATACTCAAGTCTTAATACTCACATTCCTTATCCGACTTTACATCCATTCTCCGTTTTTTTATCGGGCGAAAGCAAAACCACCTCATTGTTTTCGTTATAAATGCCCAAAACCAAACATTCAGAAATGAAGTTGGCTATTTGTTTAGGCGGAAAATTCACTACGGCAATGATTTGTTTTCCAATCAATTCCTCTTTGGAATAAAGATTTACAATCTGCGCGCTGGAATTCTTAATTCCCAATGCTCCAAAATCAATCCGCAACTGATAAGCCGGCTTTCTCGCTTTCGGAAAATCATTTACTTCCAGCACCGTTCCCACACGCATATCTAGTTTTTCAAATTCTTCCCAGCTAAGTGTGCTCATTTTTTGAAAATTTGATAATTACTTTTAACTGATATCCAATGCATCTTATTGGATACTAATATTATTTCATACTTTAGCAAAAGTATATGCAAAAATACATCTTAATATATTCATTAATTTGTTTCAGTCTGATAAGCTGTGAAATCAAGACTCATAATGCAAAAAAATCTTATGGTTATTGGGAAGATGGCAACATTCAAAAAGAAGTTGAGATACTCGAAGGTAATTATTGGAAATCACCACATTGGACATATGAATATGTAGTTTATCTCAAATTAAAACCTTCTAAAGAATGGATGAATAAATTTTCACCTTATTGTTGTTTTGAAGAAGGAAAATTAATTGAAGATAGTGTCGATTTCGATATTTATGATGTAAACTCACCGGATTGGTTGCCTAAACCGGTTTGGTTTCATCCAGACAAAAATTTTGTTGTTTTTGGAAATGAGTTTAGTAATAGATATTTTTGGAATGAAAAAGATAGTTTACTTTATATTTACGAAATACAATTATAGTTCTATATGAAATTACTGAAAGGAAAAACCGCCATCATCACAGGCGCAACGCGCGGAATCGGAAAAGGAATCGCTGAAGTTTTTGCCCAAAACGGCTGTAACATCGCGTTTACATTTGCTTCTTCGGTGGAAAGAGCAAAAGTTCTGGAACAGGAATTAGCTGCTTCCGGCATCAAAGCAAAAGGCTATCAGTCAGACGCTTCCGATTTTGAAGCCGCTCAAAAATTGGTGGATGATGTTTTGGAAGAATTCGGACAAATCGATATTGTCATCAATAATGCAGGAATCACGCGTGATAATTTGCTGATGCGAATGAGTCTGGAAGATTATGAAGAAGTAATCCGAGTCAATTTGAATTCAGCATTTAACTTAACAAAAGCGGTTACCAAACCTATGATGAAACAGCGAAACGGTTCCATCATCAATATGAGTTCGGTTGTAGGACGAAAAGGAAACGCCGGACAAGCGAATTATGCCGCTTCCAAAGCAGGTTTGATTGGACTTTCTAAATCAGTTGCCTTGGAATTGGGCTCAAGAAATATCCGTTGCAACGTCATCGCACCCGGATTTATCGAAACTGAAATGACCGAAAAATTAGATCCCAAAGCAGTGGAAGCCTGGAGAGCCGGAATTCCATTGAAACGTGGCGGAACACCGGAAGACATCGCCAATGCTTGCTTATTCCTGGCTTCTGATTTGTCCAATTATATTACCGGACAGGTTTTGAGCGTGGACGGCGGAATGTACACTTAATTCGATTTACGAACTTCGAAGTTCGAAGTTCGAATAAACTATATTCACTTTGACAAAGCTTCTAAACTTTGTCAAAGTTTTTCTTTAATTAAAATACCATGAAAAAAACAATTTATTTACTCGGCTTTTTATTGGCTTTAAGCTGTAACCAGAATACAACCGAAACTCCGCTTGAAAATCAGGAAACTGAACTCACAGAAGTTTCAAGCAATTCCGTTCAGCCCAAAGAGAATCTAGGATTGGATTTCCGTAATGAATTAGAAAAACATTGCGGAAAAGCTTATGAAGGTGTAATCCTAGCAGGTGCCGAACCGGGCGATGGTTTTCACGGCGAACGATTGGTTATGCAGGTTTTATCTTGTGAAGAAAATCAAATTAAAATTCCTTTTTATGTGGGCGATGACAAATCCCGAACCTGGATTTTGAATTTCTTAGGCGATCGAATTCAACTCAAACACGACCATAGACTGGAAAGCGGAATTGACGATGAAGTTACGATGTACGGCGGAACTTCCACCAACACCGGATTTAAAGATATGCAGATTTTTATGGCCGATCAGGAAACTTGTAACCTGATTGATTATGCTTGCGGAAATGTTTGGTGGATGACCGTAGATGAAACTTCCTTTACCTATAATTTGCGTCGAATTGGTTCCGACCGACTATTTTCCGTAAAATTTGATTTGACAAAACCAATCGAATATGACGAAAGACCTTGGGGTTGGGGTCAAAAATTTGAATAAATATTTAAATAAAACCTGTCAGTTTTGAAAACTGACAGGTCAATTATTTATGTTCTTTGTGGTTGCAAATTTAGTCCACCATAGACAACTGAATTCGTTTTCTTTCCACATCCACATCGGTAACGGTCACTTCCACGATTTGATTCAGATGCACCACCGAATTCACATCGGAAATAAATTCTTGTGTGATTTTTGAAATATGAACCAATCCACTTTGCTTGATGCCGATGTCCACAAAACATCCGAAATTGGTAATATTATTGATGATTCCCTGCAATTTCATTCCGGTTTTCAGGTCTTCAATTGATTTGATATTTTTGTCAAATTGAACACTGACCGCTCGTTGACGCGGATCCAATCCGGGTTTCTTCAATTCCTCCAAAATATCTTGTAAAGTCGGTAAACCCACTTTTTCAGAAACATATCGGTTCAAATCAATTTTCTCAATCAAATTTTCATTTCCAATTAATTCTTGGGTTGAAACCTTTAAATCTTTCGCCATTTTCTCCACAATCGGATAAGATTCGGGGTGAACCGCCGAATTGTCCAAAGGATTTTCTCCGTTTTGAATTCTTAAAAATGCCGAAGCTTGTTGAAAGGCTTTTGCTCCCAATCGCGGCACTTTTTTCAATTCTTCCCTCGATTCAAATGCGCCCATTTCGGAACGATGATTCACAATATTTTCTGCCATCTTCTCACCTATTCCCGACACATAAGTCAGCAAATGTTTACTCGCCGTGTTCAGATTTACCCCGACTTTATTCACACAAAGCATCACCGTTTCATCGAGTTCGGTTTTGAGTAAATTCTGATCGACATCGTGCTGATATTGCCCTACTCCAATGGATTTCGGATCGATTTTCACCAATTCCGCCAAAGGATCGGAAAGTCGTCTTCCAATCGAAACGGCACCACGAACCGTAACATCGTATTGTGGAAATTCATCACGGGCAATTTTTGAAGCCGAATAAACCGATGCGCCGGCTTCATTCACCACAAAAACTTTTAAATTTCGGTCAAATGGAATGTTTTGAATCCAATTTTCGGTTTCGCGCGAAGCCGTTCCATTCCCGATGGAAATCGCTTCGATGTTATAAGCATTCACCAAGGAGCGGATTTTTTTGGTCGCATCGTTTTTCTGATTTTGAGGCGCGTGAGGATACACCGTTTCATTGTGCAACAAATCGCCTTGTTCATCTAAACAAACGATTTTACACCCCGAACGATATCCCGGATCAATCGCTAAAATTCGTTTTTCACCCAAAGGAGCGGCCAATAAAAGCTGTTTCAGATTATTGGAAAACACCTGAATGGAAGTTTTATCAGCTTGTAATTTTGCTTCGCTCAAAGCTTCGTTGGAAAGTGAAGGTTCGAGCAGTCTTTTGTAAGCATCTTCAATGGCTTGCTGAATGATTTCCTTCAATTCCGGTTGAGAAGTTCGGAGAATGATATTTTCAATTAAATCCAGAGCATCGGCTTTCGGAATTTCGATTTTCACTTTTAAAAATCCTTCTTTTTCGCCACGTAAAATTGCCAATAATCGATGCGAAGCGGAGCGTTTTAACAATTCGGAAAAGTCGAAATATTGTGAGAATTTTTGTGCGCCTTCCTCCTCTTTTTTGGATTTAACGACTTTGGAAGAAATGCTTGCTTCGTGCTTGAATTTTCTTCTTAACTGATTTCGAACGCGTTCATTTTCATTGATCCATTCGGCCATAATGTGCTGCGCACCTTGAATGGCATCCTCAATTGATTCCACCTGATCATTCAAATACCTTGAAGCTAGTTCATCCAAATCCCGAATGGGATTTTGTTTCATAATGATTTTGGCCAAAGGCTCCAAACCTCGTTCTTTGGCAGTATCGGCCTTGGTTTTTCTTTTTTTCTTATAGGGCAAATAATAATCTTCCAATAGATTTTCATCGTAACAATCCGAAATTTTCTGCCGGAGTTCATCGGTCAATGCGTCTTGTTCTTCGATGGATTTTAAAATCGAAGTTTTTCTTTTTTCTAGTTCTTCGAAATTTTGTTTGAGCTTGGAAATCGTAGAAATCTGTACTTCGTCAAGTCCGCCCGTCATTTCTTTTCGGTAACGGGAAATGAAAGGAATGGTGCAGTCTTCGTTGAGCAAAGAAATCGTGTTTTCTATGGATTTCAGAGAAATAGATGTTTGCTGCTGGATGTATTGGGTGATGTTCATTTTTGATTTAAAAAGGCAAAAATACAGGTTTTCTCCAGACCTGACAGGATTTGAAAAGCTGAGAGCTATTTTCACGAACAAAATCCTTAGTTTTGATCAAAATATCTTTTGGTGATTAATCCGACAAACAAAAGAGGAGCAGCTTTTATCATTTTTACGGCAATTTGTACTGGATATTTGGTTTATATCGGGAAAGCTGATATTTACTTTATCATCTTATTGTTCATGTTTGAATTGTTTATCAAAAATTGTTTTGATTTCCTTCTACTTTTAAATGTTTTGTCCAAAGATTCATCAAGCTCAACCCTAATTTCTCCTGAAGAAAATCAAGAATTTGGAACCTACCAATCAGGAATTAAATCAAAAAAGACGAAGTATTTTGACATTCAATATTCTTATCATTTCACCAAAATCCCAAAATTAACTAAACTGAAAATGGATGGGCAGACGAAATTTCTGAGAATAATCCTCTTTCTTTTTAAACTCACAACCCAATTCTTCCTATTTTTTGGTGTCTTTCTACTTTTATTGACTTTTGCAATTGATTCTGCAAGCACAAATTCATTGTATAAAATTTTAAGCTTTCAGAATTTTTCATTTATACTGATGATGCTTCTAATAATTCTTACTGAGCTTTTTTCTTTCCTCGATAAAGCTAAAGTGAAGTCATTCACTTGGAAAGAACTTCCCATTCTTCCTCCTAAAGAATACGTTTTGATTTATTTTCCTCTGTTTATCGGTATTTTTATTTTTTCATTGATTAATTATTCACACTTCTATTTTATTTTACCTTTTCTGATTATCAAATTAATTTTTGACTTGTATATGAATCGGAAAAGTCTTGTTTGAATTTAATCACATTGCCAAATTCAGTACCTTTGCACCTTTAAAATTCAGTAAAAATGCAATTAACAGAACAAGAAATCATTCGTCGTGAAAAGTTAGCTCAGCTAAGAGAAATGGGAATTGATCCATATCCTGCTGAGGAATTTGAAATTACTTCAACTGCTGAACAAATCAAGAAGAACTTTGAAGATGGTAAACAGGTGAAACTTGCTGGACGTATGATGTCTGTTCGTCAAATGGGAAAAGCTTCATTTGCGGAATTGCAAGACAGCACCGGAAGAATTCAATTGTATGTCGCAAGAGATAGCATCTCTACTGATGAAGAATCAACCGCATACAATGTGTTGTTCAGAAGATTATTGGACATAGGCGATTTTATAGGTATTGAAGGTTATCAGTTCAAAACCAAAGTAGGTGAAATTTCGGTTCACGTAACCAAACTCGATTTACTTTCCAAAACATTGCGTCCGCTTCCCATCGTGAAAACCGATGAGGAAGGAAATGTACACGATGCTTTTGTGGATCCCGAATTGAGGTACCGAATGCGTTATGTCGATTTAGTGGTGAATCCGCAGGTCAAAGAAATCTTCGTCAAACGAACCAAAATGTTCAATGCGATGCGGGAATATTTCAACGACCGAGGTTATTTCGAAGTAGAAACCCCAATTTTGCAACCCATTCCGGGCGGTGCTGCCGCTCGTCCTTTTGTTACGCATCACAATGCTTTGGACATTCCTTTGTATTTGAGAATCGCCAATGAATTGTATCTGAAAAGGTTGATCGTCGGCGGATTTGATGGTGTGTATGAATTCTCCAAAAACTTCCGAAACGAGGGAATGGATCGTACACATAATCCAGAATTTACGGCGATGGAAATTTATGTTGCTTACACAGATTATCATTGGATGATGGATTTCACGGAAAAATTGTTGGAACATTGTGCCATTGCGGTAAATGGCTCGACCAAATCAACTTTCGGCGAACATGAAATCGAATGGAAAGCGCCTTATCCAAGAATTTCTATGCGAGATGCGATTTTGAAATTTACCGATTTTGATATCAAAGGAAAATCAGAAGAAGAAATTCGTCAAGCAGCAATTTCTATGGGAATTGAAGTCGATGAAACCATGGGGAAAGGAAAATTAATCGATGAGATTTTTGGAGAAAAATGTGAAGGAAATTTCATTCAGCCGACTTTCATTACCGATTATCCGGTAGAAATGTCGCCACTTACCAAAAAACACCGAACTGAAGAAGGATTGACCGAACGATTTGAATTGATGGTTTGTGGAAAAGAAATCGCCAATGCTTATTCGGAATTAAATGACCCGATTGACCAAAGAAAGCGTTTTGAAGATCAATTAAAATTATCAGAAAAAGGCGATGACGAAGCCATGTTCATCGACCAGGATTTCCTTCGTGCACTAGAATACGGAATGCCTCCAACTTCGGGATTGGGAATTGGGATGGATCGATTGATTATGTTTTTGACCGATAATCCATCGATTCAGGAAGTTTTATTCTTCCCTCAAATGAGACCCGAGAAAAAACAGGTTCAAGTAAGTGAAGAAGCCAAAGCTGTTTTGGAATTGCTTGGGAAATCAGGAAGAATTGATTTAAATGAATTGAAAAACCAATCCGGACTTTCCGGTAAAAAATGGGACAAAGCCATCAAAGAATTGACTTCCAACAAACTGGCTCAGGTTGAAAAAACGGAGGAAGGTTTGTTTGTGGAAGTGGTTTAAAATATAAACTTTAAAAGAAAAAACAAAGAACTGCCGAAAGGTGGTTCTTTTTCATTTGGATTTATTGAATATTTAGGATTATTGGTAAATTAAACGATAGATCTACCGGCATTCCTTCTTTATTTCGGGCAGGTGAGATGAAGTCTCCATTTTTATTCAATTTATTAGCCACCCGTAATAATGCAATTTTACTTTGTTGTGCTATTTTTTCATTGTTTGAATCCAAAATTATAGGGTTTCGAATTCTCCCATTCTTCGTTAGAGTAAATTTCAAATTCACATAGATTTGGTTAGTATCTTTTAAATTCTGAAACTGAATAATTGAGAAAAGCTCATCCACTACTAAGTCACTTAGATTTTTGGTCAAACAAGAATTTGCAAGAAAAACCTCTTTGGAAAACTCCTCGCAACCTTGAAAAACAGCCATGGTTTCGACTTCATCTACCGATAAAGGTTCCATTTGTTGAGCTTTTGCATAAATGCATAAAAAGATGATGTGAAGTAAAATCAATTTTTTCATAAGATTTGGAATTTACCCATAATTTCTATTCCCAAAAACCGAGCTTCCCACGCGAATCATATTGCTTCCCTCTTCCATTGCGATTTGATAATCTCCGCTCATGCCCATGGATAATGTTTGAAGTTCCGGGTTTTGAGTTTTGAGTTTATCAAAAAATATTTTTAAACCTCTGAATTCATTTCGGATTTGGGTTTTGTCTTCCGTAAAAGTGGACATTCCCATCAAACCGATTATTTTAACCGAAGGAAATTTCTCTTGGTAGGTTGATAGGATTTTTTCGGCTTCCTCTTGCTCCATTCCGAACTTTGTTTCCTCATCTGCAATTCTGATTTGAAGCAAACATGAAATCGTCCTTTCATTTCGAAGGGCTTGTTTATTGATCTCTTTCAGCAAGCTTTCGCTGTCCACACTATGTATCAAATGAACAAAAGGCGCAATGTATTTGACTTTATTTTTTTGTAAATGACCGATTTGATGCCAACGAATATCTTTGGGCAGAATCTCATATTTCTCCACCATTTCCTGCACACGGTTCTCGCCAAAGTCCAAATGTCCAGCATCATAAGCCGTTTGAACATCTTCGGCCGGTTTGGTTTTGGAAACCGCTACGAGCGTAACTTCTTGTGGTAAATTTTCTTTGAAATAATTAATATTTTCTGCTATCCGATTCATTTTATTATTCAATCATTCTGTTATTCAATTACTCTTTTAACTGAAATATATTCAATCCGCTAAGGGGTTTAGGTTCAATATAAGTACTTTTGGGAGGCATTTTTAAACCAAGGTCTGCAATCATTTCCAAATCACGAGCGGCTACCGGATAAAGGAAAAACCCAAGTTTAAACTTTCCTGAATCCACTTTTTTCTGAAGCTTTTTAATGCCATTTGTATTACCCGTTCCGCGAACAAAACCAATTCGGTTGTCGTCACTTGTATTCTGAATATTTAAAATTGGTTTCAGAATTAATTCCTCCAAAAGATAAGTATCTAACTCCGATAAACCTTTTACAGAAAGGGCTTCTCTTTTGACAAACAAACTATAAAATTTACCATTCAGATACATACCGATATTATGCTTTTTGGTAGGAAAAAATACGTTTTCACCTCGCTCGGCCATGTCAAACTTTTCCTGAAGAGCTTTCAAGAATTCTTCTTCCGACAAGCCGTTCAAATCAGTAATAACCCGATTATAATCTTTGATTATCAACTCCCTATCAGACACAAGCATCGCCATTGTGTAATTCACCGGATCATGTTCCGAGACCTCTTTCATTTGGCTTCGCGTATATTCGGAATAAACCAATGAACTTTCCATTCGGTGGTGTCCATCGGCAATGTAAAGCGCTTCGTATTTCTCAATCGAGTCTTTGATTTGTTGTAAATTCAAACGATTTTCAATTTGCCAAAGCTGATGTAGATTTTCATCTTTATCCGTAAATGAAGCAGCCGCCAATTTTTTCATCTCAACTTCCATCAATAAATCAATTCTCTGATTGTGTGGATAAGTCAATAAAACCGGTTCGGAGTGAAAATGAACATTCTTCAGATAATTGGCAAAAAGTTCTACCCTTTTGGTCAGTGTTTCTTCGTGTTTCTTAATCTTCCCGGCTTTGTAATCTTCCAGATTTACCAAACCGATGATCCCTCTCACCTGCTCTTTATCGGGTTTGGTAAGCTGATAAATATAAAAAGAAGTTTTATCCTGTTCTGAATGACTGCTTTTCACAAAATTCTGAAAGTTTTCTGCGATTTCCTTTAGTCTAACTTCTGGATCTTCATTGGCTTTTTCCCAAGTCGGTTTAATGATTTGGAGAAAAGAATCTGCATTTTGAGCGGTTTCCTTTTCCAATTCCTCCAATGTGAAACTGTCGATGGATTTTGTTGAAAAAAAGCCCGCAATTTCTTTAACGGGCCGTATTCCTCTAAACGGTTTGAATTCCGGCATGGTGCAAATTTAGCAATTTTATAGTTCTTTTAACTTTTATAAATTCTAGTGATTTGTTCGGCAAGCTCCATCCCGATTCTTTCTTGAGCCTCCTCTGTACTTCCTGCCAAATGCGGCGACATTGAAATTTTTTCATTCATCAGCAAACGCACACTTGGTTTGGGTTCATCTTCAAAAACATCCAAACCTGCTCCGGCAATTTTCCCGAAATCCAGCGCTTCCAACAAGGCTTCTTCATCCACCACACCGCCACGCGCTGTATTGATAATCATCGCTCCGTCTTTCATTTTTTCAATTTCTTCCGCACCGATGATATGTTTTTCCTGAGCCGGAATATGCAAAGAAATCACATCGGATTGCGCCAAAACATCCTCAAATGATTGGGTTTTGAATTTAAAAACGACTTTTTGTCCGTCGAAAAATTCAATTGGAACTTCAATTTCTTTTTGGGTTCTATTGTAAGCAATTACCTTCATTCCTGCGCCAATTGCATTTTTGGCCACCTCACGACCAATTCGTCCGAAACCAATTATCCCCATGGTTTTCCCTCTCAATTCATTGGCTTTGCCATAAGCTTTTTTCAGTTCTTTGAATTTGGTTTCACCTTCGAGCGGCATGGTTCGGTTGGCATCGTGAAGATTTCTAAAGAGCGAATAAACGTGCGCCATCACCATTTCGGCTACGGAAGCCGATGAAGCTTCGGGTGTATTGATGACTTGAATTCCTTTGGATTGAGCATATTCCACATCAATATTATCCATACCCACTCCGCCTCTTCCTATGATTTTCAGATTTGTGGCATCGATTAAATCCTGACGAACTTTGGTCGCACTTCGTACCAAAAGAACTTCAATTTCGTTTTGGTTGATGAAATTGGCAAGTTGATCTTGGGCAACAAAAGTGATAATTACTTCAAAACCTTCTCTTTCCAACATCAGTTTTCCACCCAATGAAATCCCGTCGTTTGCTAATACTTTCATAATTATTTTTTAATTTAAACGCTCCCCAACCTCCTTATACTTTGACTCCGTTTAAAAGCCGGAAAGAGAAACTTCCATCCTTTGGAGGGGTCGGAGGAGGCTACTATCCGAATTTCCTTTCAAATTCTTTCATCACATCCACCAAAACCTGAACACTTTCCAAGGGCAAAGCATTGTACATACTCGCACGGTATCCGCCCACATCCCGATGTCCGTTCAGACTGGAAATTCCGGCTTCCTTCCAGATTTTATCAAATTCCGGTTTTAGATTTTCGTCTTTCAGCACAAAGGTTGCGTTCATTTCGGAGCGATCTTCTTTTTCAGCTGTTCCGATGAACATTCCGTTGCGATCGATTTCGCTGTACATTAATTCCGCTTTTTGCTGATTGATTTTACTAATCGCCGGCACTCCTCCCAGGTTTTTAAGCCATTGAAGATTCAGCATCACACCATAAATCGATAAAACCGGCCAGGTATTGAAGGCACTTCCTTTTGAGATATGCGTCTGATAATTAAGATAACTTGGAATATCGCGTCCTGTTTTTCCCAGAACTTCTTTGTTGATAATGGTTACGGCACTTCCTGCGGGTCCCATATTTTTTTGTGCTCCCGCATAAATGACATCGAATTTGGAAACATCAATCGACTTGCTGAGAATATCGGACGACATATCACAAACCATCGGTACATTTACTTCAGGAAAAGATTTCATCTGGGTTCCGAAAATCGTGTTGTTGGAGGTACAGTGAAAATAATCCACATCATCCGGAACTACAAAATCTTTGGGAATGTAATTGAAATTTTTATCGGATGAGGAAGCCACGACTTCCACGTGTCCTAATCTTTTGGCTTCTTTGATGGCTTTTTGTGCCCAGACACCTGTTTCGGTAAAAGCTGCTTTTCCACCGTCGAGTTTCATCAGATTAAAAGGAAGCATCACGAATTGAAGTGAAGCACCGCCTTGTGTGAAAATAATTTCGTGGGTGTCGGGAACATTTAACAGTTCTCTGACCAGCGAAATCGCCGTATCAATTACTTCTTGTGCATCTGCCCTTCGGTGTGAAATCTCCACGATGGAAGAACCCGAATTGTTGAAATTCAAAACGGCATGCGCCATTTTATCAAAAACTTCTTGAGGAAGAATGCAGGGACCTGCACTGAAATTGTGGATTTTCATAGTTATTTATGCATTTTGCGAAATCCGAAGTTCGAAATCCGCTTTATTAATTCATTTGGTTTGCGTTTTCTACTTCCGGGTTAATTATTCGCCGTGCATAAACGCCTTTTTCTTCAACAGGCGTTCTTCGCTTTCCACGTGGTCATCATCGGGCACACAACAATCGACAGGACAAACTGCCGCACATTGTGGTTCTTCGTGGAAACCTTTACATTCGGTACATTTATCGGGGACTATAAAATAAACTTCATCGCTCACGGGTTCCTGCGCTTCATCGGCGTCAAAAGCCTGACCGTCGATATTTACAATCGAACCGCTTAACTCAGTTCCGTCCGCATAACGCCAGTCCACAGCCGCTTCATAAATTGCATTATTTGGGCATTCAGGCTCACACGCGCCGCAATTAATACATTCATCAGTGATTATGATTGCCATTTTTATTGGTTTTAAATTGAATATTCTAAATTAAAAGGAGTTAGACAGAAAATGGACTTCTAACTTCAAATTTCCTTACATTTGCACCACAAAATTACCACATTTTTTTATACTTTATGGCAATTCACAACCGTATTTCCGCGATATATGATTTAGGTCAGTTTTTTAGTTTTATAACTGAAAATGAAACCGATAAACCCGATAATTTATCAAAATACGAATACCTGAAAGAGGAATTTATCTCGGTTCTGAATTCGGCTGAAATTCATAATCCTTGGTTTACGAAAGACAATCTGAATTACTGCCTTTCGCAATGGGGAAAAACCTTGACGGAAAAGAACTTAAAAGATTGGGTCAAAAACTATTCCGAAGCCCAAAATCCTAAAAATGTCGGGATCATTATGGCCGGAAATATTCCGTTGGTGGGTTTTCACGACTTGATTTCAGTCTTGGTTTCGGGTCATAAAGCCATGGTGAAAGCTTCTTCCAAAGACGATGTTTTGATGGATTTTGTGATGAATTATTTAAAAAATTCAAATGAAGATTTAAATCAATCCATTCAAAAAGTGGAACGACTTAAAAATCAGGATGCTGTGATTGCAACCGGAAGTAATAATACGGCGCGATATTTCGAATATTATTTCAAGGAAATTCCGCACATCATTCGAAAAAACCGAACTTCTGTTGCTGTTTTAACCGGAAATGAGTCAAATGAAGATTTAAAAAAATTAAGCGAAGATATTTTCCGATATTTTGGTTTGGGTTGTCGAAATGTTACCAAACTTTATCTGCCCAAAGGTTTCAATACCGATTTGATTTTTGAAACATTTTATGACTGGAGCCCGATTATCAATCACACCAAATATTCCAATAATTACGACTATAACCGCGCGATTTATCTGATGGAACAACAAGCTTTTCTGGATAATAATTTTGTAATTCTGAAAGAAGCCAAAGATTTTCACAGTCCAATCGGGGTGATACATTATGAATTTTATGAGGATTTGGACGAAGTAAAAAAAGAATTGAAAGAAAACGAAGAAAAACTTCAATGTGTGGTGGGAAATGATTTCGAAGTAAAATTTGGGGCAACTCAAAAACCATCTTTGACAGATTATGCAGATCGTGTGGATACGATGGAGTTTTTAATGTCTATTTAATTTTTAATTCAAAATTCAAAATAAATCCCTTTTTGCTTTCCTATATTTGCAGGGCAAAATTTTCCAAAATCAGAATTATGAAATACAAAAGAATACTCCTGAAACTAAGCGGCGAAGCCCTGATGGGAAACCGTCAATACGGAATTGACCCTGAAAGGCTGAACGAATATGCCCAGGAAATCAAATCCGTGGTGGAATTGGGAGTAGAAGTTGCGATTGTAATCGGCGGAGGAAATATTTTCCGTGGCGTTGCCGGAGCTGCACAGGGAATGGATCGTGTGCAGGGAGACTATATGGGAATGCTGGCAACCGTCATCAATTCCATGGCATTGCAATCAGCACTGGAGGAAGCCGGCGTTTATACCCGACTTCAAACCGCCATACGAATGGAACAAATCGCTGAACCCTTCATCAAAAGACGTGCAACCCGACATTTGGAAAAAGGACGTGTGGTAATATTTGGCGCAGGAACGGGAAATCCTTATTTTACGACCGATACTGCGGCAACTTTGCGTGCGATTGAAATCGGTGCAGACGTAATTCTGAAAGGAACTCGCGTGGACGGAATTTATACAGCCGATCCTGAAAAAGATACTTCGGCCACCAAATTCGATACTTTGACTTTTGCAGAAGTTTATCAAAAAGGGCTCAATGTGATGGATATGACGGCTTTTACACTTAGCCAAGAAAATAATTTACCGATTATCGTATTTGACATGAATACCAAAGGTAATCTGACTAAATTGGTGAAAGGGGAAAACATCGGAACTTTAGTCAAGTAAATTTTGAATCTTGTGGTTTGAATTAATATATTCGCACTGCAAACAGTGAATTTCGGAATTCTAAAAAATAAATTAAAATGGAAGAATTAGATTTTATAGTAGAAGAAGCAAAAGATCAGATGCAAAAAGCATTGGAACATTTGGAAAAAGAACTGACCAAACTTCGTGCGGGAAAAGCAAGTCCTGCGATGCTTTCTACCGTGAGATTTGATTATTATGGAAATTCTACTCCATTGAGTCAGGCAGCCAACGTGGGTACACCAGATGCACGCACGCTTACCGTTCAACCATGGGAAAAAAATCTAATTCCTGAAATGGAAAAAGCAATCATCAATGCAAACCTTGGCTTTGCTCCTTCCAATAACGGAGATATGATTATCATCAATATCCCACCGGTTACAGAAGAACGAAGAAAAGAATTAGCAAAATTGGCAAAAGCAGAAGCCGAAAATGCAAAAGTCAGCATCCGTAATGCAAGAAAAGATGCCAATAACGATGTCAAAAAGGAAGAAAATGCTTCGGAAGACCTTATAAAACAATACGAAGACAAAATCCAGACGTTAACGGATCAATTTGTAAAATCAGCCGATGAGATTTTGGCTGTCAAAGAAAAAGAAATCATGACTGTCTAAAAAAATCACTTAAAATATTGATAAAGCGCTTTCAAAAAACTGGAAGCGTTTTTTTATTAATTTAAATTATTTCCAAGATTCTTAAGAAAAATTCAATTCAATAGGCAAATTGGTATAGAATATGCATTGATAGATTAGAAAAGCAAATCATCCGGTTTGTTTTGAAAGTTTAACGCTGATTTCTCAGCAATCCTTTAAATAAATAAAAACATATATGAAATCAATTTACCAAACGTTTATTTTATCGGTTCTGACGCTTTTCATTTCGACGGGACTGAATGCACAAAAAGCAAGTTTAGATAAACAAGATTTACCAAAATCGGCTCAGAGTTTTTTAAACAAAAATTTTTCTAACGAAAGATTGGTTTTCGCTGAACGAGACTACGACGATGGCAAACTTGACTACGAAGTGAAACTAAGCAACGGAGTGAAAATTGAATTTGACGAGAAAGGAAATTGGAAAGAAGTAGATGCAAGAGATGATCAGGCGCTACCAGAAAAATTCATTCCAAACAATATAGTTCGTCACGTGAAACAAAATTTCGCTCCTCACAAAATATCCAAAATCGAAAAAAGCCGAACCAAATACGAAGTGGAATTGACCAATGGTTTGGATCTCGAGTTTAATTTATCAGGAAAATTCCTTCGAATTGACGATTAAAAATCATCTCAATTCTATTCAACCAAAAAAGGTTTCGCAAAACTCCGCGAAACCTTTTTTTGTCATTCGTAAATCTTATATAAACCTAGTTCTTAAGCTCTTCTAACATTTACCGCATTCGTTCCTTTTCTTCCTTCTTCCAAGTCAAAAGACACCTCATCGTTGTCTTTAACTTTATCAACCAATCCGGTTACGTGAACGAAATACTCTTTTCCTGACTCGTCATCTTTAATGAATCCGTAACCTTTGGTTTCATTGAAGAATTTGACAGTACCTTTATTCATAAAATTATAATTTGGCGAAAGATATAACTATAAATTCAGCTTTGCCTCATAAATTTATTTTATTTTCTTCCTTTGATTATATTTGACAAAAACATAACACACAAATGGACAGAAGAAATTTTATCAAAACCGCTGGTATGGCGGGAATCGGCGCACTCATTTTACCCAATTCACTATTTGCCGGAAATCTTAACAAATCAAAAGTAAATGTCGGACTCATCGCCACTGGACTTCGAGCTCAAGTTCACCTCGATGAATTATTAAAAAGAAACGATGTTGAAGTGACCGCTATCGCGGATCCAGAACCGAGAATGGTGGAAATGGCGCTGAAATTATTTGAAAAACACAATAAGAAAAAACCAAAAGTTTACGGAAAAGGTGATTATGATTACCGAAATCTTTTGAAGCAAAAAGGCATCGATGCCGTCATCATTTCCTCGCCTTGGGAATGGCATGAAATTCAAGCAATTGAATCTATGCACGCTGGTAAAATTGTCGGACTAGAAGTTTGCGGAGCGATGAATCTACAGGAATGCTGGAATTATGTCGATGCTTACGAAAAAACAAAAGTGCCGATTTTCATGATGGAAAACGTATGTTACCGTCGCGATATCATGGCGGTTTTCAATATGGTCCGAAAAGGAAAATTCGGAGAAATCATTCACGGACAAGGTGGTTATCAGCACGATTTACGACCAGTTTTGTTCAATGACGGCGTTCAACCTTATGGCGGTGGTGTTGAATTTGGCGAAAAAGCTTTTTCAGAAGCCAAATGGCGCACCAATCATTATCTGAAACGAAACGCTGAACTCTATCCCACACACGGTCTTGGCCCCATTGCAACCATGATGGACGTCAATCGGGGAAATCGTATTACACACCTGACTTCCATGGCGAGTAAACAAGCCGGATTGACGCATTACATCAAAAAAACAGCGGGTGAAAATCATCCGAATGCTAGCGTTGATTTCAAACAAGGTGATATCGTACAGACGATGCTTAGATGTGAAAACGGCGAAACTATTTTGCTCACACACGACACTTCCCTACAGCGACCTTATAATTTAGGATTTCGGGTACAAGGCACAGATGGAATTTGGCAGGACATCGGTTCCGGAGGCTTTGGCCAAGGATTTTTATACTTCGAAAATGAAATGGAAAAATCACACAATTGGACCAATTCAGAAGAGTACCTGAAAAATTATGATCATCCGCTTTGGAAAAAACACGAACAAAAAGCAGTCGGGGCAGGACATGGAGGAATGGATTATTTTCTGATCAATGATTTCATTGAATGCATCAAAGCCGACAAAGAATTTCCATTTGATGTTTATGATCTGGCAACTTGGTATGCGGTTACGCCTTTGAGTGAAGCATCGATTGCAGAAAATGGTTCTTCGCAGGAAATGCCCGATTTTACACGCGGAAAGTACAAAAATAGAAAACCAGTTTTCGGATTTGATTATTATGAATAAAATTTCATTGCTGATTTTGGCCGGCGGAATGGGAAGCCGTTACAAAGGCCAAAAACAGGTGGATACAATCAGTCAAAAGGAGACTTTGCTGGAATTTGCTTTGTATGATGCCATCCAATCGGGGGTTCAAAAATTTGTTTTTATTATTAATTCTAAATTTCCGAAGGAATACAAATCACGGCTGGAAAAAATCCTGACGGAAAGAAAATCTGAATTTTATTTTCTGGAGCAAAAGACAGACAATTTCATACCAAATGAATTTCAACTCAAACTCGCTAAGAGAAAGAAACCTTTAGGTACTGCTCACGCTGTTTTATGCGCGAAAGAAATTATAAATGAACCCTTTATCACCATGAATGCCGATGATTTTTATGGGAAAGATTCTTTTGAATCGGCTGTAAATTTCATAAGAAAAACGGGAAATTCAGATAGTAAATTCGGAACGGTTGCCTTCAAATTGAAAAATACTTTAAGTGAAAACGGAACGGTTTCGAGAGGAATTTGCAAGGTGGAAAACCAATTGTTGAAAGAAGTGGAAGAATTTGTTTCGATTGAAAAATCAGGTGATGAAATCAAAGGTTTGGACAAAGAAAATTTAATTTCTAAGCTGAATGAAAATGATTTTGTTTCGATGAATTTTTGGATTTTAAAACCTTCCTTCTTTTCAGTTATTGAAAATGAATTCTATGAGTTTTTGGTTGAAAATGAAGATTTATCCCAACGGGAGTTTTACCTTCCGTCTGTGATTGACAAAGGAATTCATGAAAAGAAATTCGAAGTGGAAGTTCACACGACCAACGAAAAATGGTTTGGACTCACCTACCCCGAAGATAAAAGTTTGGTTGTCCGGGAAATTGAAAAATTAAAGTCCGAAGGTGTGTATCCAAAAAATTTGTGGAATGAATAAATCAAAGCCTGAAAATATAGCATCTATTTTTTCAAATTTTGAAAAGATTTCTTCGGATTTCAGTTATCAAAAACTCAATTCGGGGCATATCAATCAAAGTTTTTGGGTTCAAAACAATCAGAGAAAATTCATTTTACAGAAAATCAATGCGTCGGTTTTTAAAAATCTTGAAATTATTACAGAAAACATACGATGTGTTTCTTCCCATTTAAAATCAAGGAATTATCCGCATTTTATTTTGGAGTCTTTGCCTTTTTCCGACGGGAGTTTTTTGTGGGATGAAACCTGGCGTTTGCTGAACTATGCCGAAAAAACAATGACTTTTGAAAAAGTAAAATCACCGGAACAAGCTTATGAAGCGGCCAAATTTCTGGGAGAATTTCACGGGTACCTGAGGGATTTGGATACAAATAAATTGAAGGATTCCATCCCGGAATTTCTTGATTTTAATTCAAGATTTCAAAATTTTAAATCAAGCCTGAAATCAGCTTCTGAAGGGCGATTAAAGATTTCTGAAAATGAAATTGAATTTCTTTTGAGCCATGAAGATATTTTGGAAAACTGGAATGAAATCTCCTCTAAATTACCCGAAAGAATTATCCATGCCGACCCCAAAATCAGTAATTTTTTATTCGAAGTAAATTCATCGGAAAAAATCAAAGCTTTGATTGATTGGGACACACTGATGAAGGGAACAATTTTGTATGATTTTGGCGATATGGTTCGCTCCTACACCAATTTTCGTGAAGAAGACGATCCCGGTTTTGGGGAGAATTTCAGTTTGGGAAATTACAAAGCTCTGAAAAAAGGATTTCTTTATCACCTTGAAAATCAACTCCATCCTATCGAAAAAGAAAATATGGATCTTGCCGGGAAATTGGTGGTTTACATTCAAGCAATTCGCTTTTTGACTGATTATCTGAACGGCGATATTTATTATCAAATTCATCATCCCGAACAGAATTTAAACCGCGCCAAAAATCAAATTCATCTCTTAAAAGAAATGCTTGAGAAATTAAATTAGAACAAAAAAGCCTGTAAAACACAGGCTTTCTATTTATTATATTCGATTATCTTCTACGTCCGCCGCCGCTTCTTCCGCCGCCGCTACGGCCTTTGTTTCTTCCACCGCCGAATTCTTGTTTTCCACCGGAACGTGAATATCCGCCTTTTTTGCCTTCAAATCCACCGCGTTTTCCACCAAAAGATTTTCCGCCTCGCTTTTTATCTCGATCGCCACCTCTTCTTTCGCCACTGTCTTTGTTTTCAGGATTTGAAATCTGAACATCCACTTCTTCGTTCGCAAAAGAGTCCAAAATCAGTTTCTCATATTCGCTGTCGGCTTCAAAAAATGAAAAGTTTCTAAGAATTTCAATTTTTCCGATTTCGATGTCACGTTTGCTCGTTACTTCGTTGATCAGACCAATCAGATTGGGTGCTTTTAATTTTTGTTTTTGACCAATTCCGATGTAAAAACGAGTAAATCCACGTACGTTTCCACGTCTGCTTTCACGTTCTCCTCTACCCGATTCGTTGACGTTCAAATCTTTGGCGTCTTTGTAATAATCAAGGAAAGTGTTGAATTCCATCGATACAAATCTTCTGAGCAATTCGTCACGGTCCATCCATTCCAGTTTTTGGGAAATGGTATCCATATACGGTTCGATTTGCGCTTCGTCAACTTCAATTTTCTCTATTTTATCAATCGTCGCAAACAAACGTCTCTCCACGATTTCCTGACCGTTCGGAACTTGTTTCCGTTCGATTTTTTTATGGATTAATTTTTCTAAATCTTTAATTCTTCGACCTTCTCTTGAATGCGCAATGATGATTGAAATCCCCTTGTTTCCGGCACGCCCTGTACGACCGCTGCGGTGCACATAAACTTCCGGATCATCGGGCAAATTATAGTTGATAACGTGCGTCAATTCGGTTACATCAATTCCACGGGCCGCAACATCAGTTGCAACCAAAAGTTGCAATTGCTTTCTTCTGAACTTCTCCATCACCGTATCACGCTGTGCCTGAGACAAATCCCCGTGCAATGCATCGGCATTGTATCCGTCCTGAATCAACGCATCTGCTACATCTTTGGCTTCTCGTCTTGTACGACAAAAAACGATACCATAGACATCTGGATTGATATCGGCAATTCTTTTCAAGGCCAAATAACGATCGCTGGCACGTACCATAAAATATTGATGTTCAACGTCATTGGAAGCCTCATTGGTTTTACCCATTGAAATCTCAACGGGTTTGTGCATATATTCGCTCGCAATTCTGCGAACTTCCTTTGGCATCGTTGCAGAGAAAAGTAAAGTTTGTTTTTCGATGGGAGTTGTTTCCAAAATCGCATCGATGTCTTCACGGAAACCCATATTGAGCATTTCGTCTGCTTCGTCAAGCACTACCCAATTTACATGGTTGATTTTCAATGCTCTTCGATTGATTAAATCCAAAGTTCGACCGGGAGTTCCGACTACGATTTGAGGATTTTTCTTCAGTCCGTTGATTTGTTTTTGTGCATCAGCTCCCCCATAAACAGCTTGAATCATCACATTGCCTAAATGCTTGGAATAAACTTCCAAATCTTTGGTGATTTGCAAACAAAGTTCACGAGTCGGACAAAGGATAATTGCCTGAATCGTTCGGCTTTCCACACTCAATTGTTCTAAAATTGGTAGTCCAAAAGCAGCGGTTTTACCGGTTCCGGTTTGTGCCAATGCGATTAAGTCTTCTTCGGAACTTAAAATTTGAGGAATTGCCTGTTGTTGAATAGGCGTAGGAGCGACGAACCCAAGTTCGTCAATGGCTTTTTGAATCTCAGGATTCAAGCCCATTTCTTGAAATGTTGTCATTTTAATTTTTTTAGCCGGTAACTGGTCCATTTATCCTCGCACCGGAGATTTTTGTTAAAAATCGAATGCGAAAGATGAAATCAAACGGCCACGCAGCCTATCAAACCCAAAATGAATCTTTTACATTCGTGTCTTCCACCCGGAAAACGGGCGCAAAGGTACAGTTTTTATTTTAATTATATTTAAATTTAAGAAAACAAGCTTCAGATTTTATTGAATTCTATATTTATACTTCAGAAGTTAGGATTGTGAATATCAAATTTAGAAAATCTCTTTGATCTTATATTTCTGATTGTTGAATTCCACTTCCTCTCCTGCTTTTGCACCTTGCAAAGCTGCATAAATAGGCGCATCCACATTTAGTCCTATGTATTTTTTTCCTTCATGATCAAACATTGTGGCCGAAATTCCGATGAAGAAATTCAGAGAATCGGTTAGCACCAAAGCGCCTGGTTCCACTTCTGATTTAGCGTCAAAATCTAAATTTAAAAAACTATCCAAAGCCATTTTTGCGCGATTAATACGAATTTCTAAACTTTTTGCTGATTCTCGGCTTTGGTCTTGTTTAGAAAAATCTTCGGGATCAAGGGAAGATTCTTCATCCAAATCTGCCGCTTCTGAATAGGTTTCATACATATCTTTCAAACCTTTCAGCTCTTCTTTTTCGATTTCAATAATCCGATTTTTAATTTCTTCTTTTAACGACATAATGCTTAATTTTTAATAAAATTAGCTAATATTGTCTGATAAAAAATGTCCAATTCAGAAAACAATTTATTATGAGGAAGATTCTCTATCTTTTTATACTAAGCATATCACTATCAGGGCTTTGCCAAGAAACAAAAAAAGAGGACTATTCACCTTCCAAATGGCGCTTGGGAGGCGGATTGGGTTTAGGCTTTGGTAGCAATGGTTATTTCGGTTTCTCGATTTCTCCATTTGTAGGTTATGCCGTTTTGCCGGAATTGGAAACGGGAATTACGACGGGTTACCAATATTCAAAATGGGATCATTCGCGTCAGCATCTTTTTAATTTTGGACCTTATTTGAATTATTATCCGATTCCTGCACTTTTTGCCCGGGCTCATTTTGAACATTATACAGGTTCGAACGAATATGATTACAGTTACGGTGGTTCTGATAAATACAATTTCGATGAAAGCGCACTTTGGGTCGGCGCTGGATACCGAAGTGTAGGGAAAGTTCAGTTCTATGCCGGATTGATGTACAATGTACTTTATCAAAATGATTCGAGTTTATTTTCTAGCGGTTTCCGACCGATTGTAGGCGTGAGTGTGGGACTTTAAGTCTTAAAAAAAGATCAAACCAATACCGATACATATCAAATTTCTTCATCTTTACATAAAATTAAGATTGTGAATCAAAAAATCATTTGGATTATCCTGTACGTCCTTATCGTCGCAGCTTGTATATACATTGTGATCAACCGAATTTTACTCTTGGAAAAAGATGTGGGCAACAACCTTTTCGGTTACATCGTTTTGCTTTTTTTCATTTTGTTTACATTCATCAACATCCGAATTTTAGTCAATCGGATCAAAGATTATAGAAAATGAAACTTGCGGAATTCAGGAGTTTATATCAAAAAGAGCTTCAATCCCTTCATTCCGAGAATGAAATCGACTTGATGTTTTATTGGATTACTGAAAAGATTCTTGACAAACCAGAGTCGGTTTTACGTCATTTACTTGAAGAAGAATTGCCTGAATTGGAAGAAAATAAAAATGTTTTTTTGTTTAAATTAATTCAACTCAAAGAACAGAAACCGCTACAATACATAACCGGCGAAACCGAATTTTATGGCATGAAATTCTTTGTCAATGAAAGTGTACTGATACCCCGACCCGAAACGGAAGAATTAATCGAATGGATTTTAAAGGATGTTAAAAATTCAAATCTACAAATCCTCGACGTCGGAACCGGAAGTGGCTGCATTCCCATTGTGTTGAAAAAAAATCTGCCCCAAGCTGAAATTCTGGCAATGGATATTTCAGAAAAAGCATTGGAAACAGCTTTGCTTAATGTTAAGTACCATAGAACCGAAATCAATTTTCTGCAAACTGATTTCCTGAACATGAGTTTTGAGAATTTGCCAGAATTTGACATTATCGTCAGCAACCCACCCTATATCGGTGAAACAGAAAAGTTAGAAATGAATGAAAATGTCGTCAAATTTGAGCCGCATTCTGCTTTGTTTGTGCCCGATGAAAATACTTTGGTTTTTTATAAAAAAATCATTGAACTGGCAAAGCTAAAATTAAAACCAAAAGGAAAAATTTATGTAGAAATCAATCAACGACTGGCTCATGAGACTTTTGATTTGTTTCAAAATGAATTTCCAAATACTGAATTGAGAAAAGATATTTCTGGAAATTATCGAATGATTAGAACCATTAATTAATCCAAATATGAAATTCGGCAACGTACTTTTCTGCTTTCTTCTTTTTAGCATCATCAAATTTTCTTTCGCACAAGAAATCAATAACTCAAGCGAGAAAGAAGACACACAGGAGATTGATAATCAACAACTAAAACTAGAAAACGCTTTAATTGAAAAAGACACAGCAACATTGAATAAAATCCTACATCAGAATATGATTTTGGGTCATTCCAACGCTTGGACAGAAACCAAAAACACTTTATTGGAAACACTTCCTACTTCTGATATTTTCTATTCGGAATTCAAACATTTAGAGGCTTCAAAATACATTTTGGTTCGGAATGATTTGTACAATGTTGTGAGATATTTCAAAGCCATAGGTCAATACAAAACTCATCCATTCGATTTAAATCTAAAAACAATCGAAGTTTGGATCAAAGAAAATGAAACCTGGCAATTACTGAGTCGTCAAAGCGTGGAAGTTGAGCGTATTGAATAAATCGCTACATTTGATTTTATGTTTAAATACTTACTCACCTTTCTTCCCATTTTTATTTTTGCACAAAGCAGTGATGTAGAAGAACTTCTAACAGCTCAGGTTTGGAATATTTCTTATAATATCAGCCCGGACGGAGAGCGAATTGAAGAAGAAGATCAAGAAAAAATCCGATCCAATTTCGTTAAATTCAACGAAGACGGAACTTTTGAAGTCCCCAATGCATTGACTGGAAAAACCATTGGTCGATGGGCATATAAACCGGAGACGAATGCCATTCATTTTCAGGAAGGAAGAACGAGCTATCGTGCTTTAATCGACGAATTGAGTGAATTGAGCTTGGTTTTACATTATGTGGACAATGGCGGATTTAAAATTGGGTTAATCCACTACATCCATGTTCCGACTGAGAAATCCAATGAAGAAATCAACGAAGTTTTGACTTCTGGTAAATGGAATGTGGTTTTGAGAAGATTTGAAAGAATCGAAGATCGAGTTGCGGCAGAAGACGTGGAAAATACATGGTTTGAATTTTACGAAGGAGGAACTTATCAAAAATCGGAAATCATTGATGGAAATCCTGTTTTGACTGAAGGTTTCTGGTTTTTAGACGAAGAACATCAACTCAATTTAGATGCGAGTGAGAGTACAATTTATTCCGTAATAGGCGACAAAGTCAGATTAATTCTTACCACAATCACGGGTGGATACAATACCATCGAAATGCGAAAATCCAAATAAATTCCTCATTGAGTTAAGCTTGTGTAAAATCTTAATTTTTGGGGAATACATTGGGAAAATGGCTCGAAAATTGACTTAAATTGGCGTATCTTTAGAGAAAATTTGAATTATGAAAAATGCAACTTATCATTATGACACTTTGAGCGAAGCGGTGAATGATTTGATTTCCCGTGGTTATACCACTGATTTTTTAATCGAAGCCGAAAAAGACTGTTTGATTTGCAATACAGAAGATGAGGGTGCAGTTGAACTTTCACCAGAGGAATTCAAAATCGATGAGATTTACCGTTTTGAAGGAATGACCGACCCGAGTGATGAAAGCATTTTGTATGCGATTTCCTCACCTGTTCACAATATCAAAGGAACGGTTATCAATAGTTACGGAGCCGATTTTGGATACCGCTCATCCAAACTTGTAGAATTATTGAGCAAACATCTGGATAGATGAAAACCTTCGTTGCTGTAATTTTCTTTATCGCTGGTAGTTTCCTTTGCGCGCAAAACAACTCGGAAAAAGACTTTCGAAATCTGATCGAAAGATTTTATCAAGAAGTCTATTCGGAAACGGACTCTACACGTTTAGAGAAATTCCTAACGGATGATTTTATACAGTTTGAGGACGGAAAAGTATTTAATCAAGACTCTCTCCGAGTGGTCATTAAAAATCTGATTCAACAATTTGAATCGGAACAAAACAACGACAGAAATTTGGAAAGGCTCAATTCATTTGAGTTTTTAAAATCCAATTCCGATGAAAACTCGGGGTGGATTTCCTATCGAAATTCTGCTGAATTTAAATTGGATGGGATTCGGATTGCGGAAATAAAATGGTTAGGAACTGCTCAATTCATTCGGACTTCCGAAGGATGGAAAATTGCATTTATTCACAATACCCTAATTAGAGAAAATTAATTTAAAATTTTAGAAAAATGAAAACATATAAATTCAAAACCAATATAAACTGCAGTGGATGTGTAGCCGGAGTTACTCCCTTTTTAAACAAATTAGAAGGAATTAACTGGAAGGTGGACATCGACAACCCCGAAAAAACATTGACAGTGGAAGGAGAGGAAATTTCGGAAGAAGAAATTTTGAAAGCAGTAAAAAAAGCGGGATTTGAAATCGAGTCGCAAAACTCCTAATTAGATTTATCTAAACAATCAAAAAATCCATTTTAAATTGTTAAATATTTCATGTAAGTGTAACATTCCTGTAATTGGCAACTACTAATCAGGAAATTCACTTCAATGAAAAAATTATTTTTTGCTTTAACGGTTCTTTTTACAGGAATTCTTTCAGTTGCTCAGGATCAACCACAGTTCCTCGAAATAGATTATCAGATGGAAATGAAATTTGACGAAGAGCAGATTTTATCTAATGTACCTGCTGCTTGGAGAGCACAAGTAGAAGAAGCTTTGCGTCAGGAAATCCGAAACGGAGTTTTTATCGATTATAAACTCAAAACAAATGGTACAGAGTCCGAATACAAAATGCAGGAAAAAATCAATAATGACCAATCCCCTGCCGGATTGATTTTATCACAAATCACAGCAACGGACAAAGAGCCTTTATACAAGGACATTCATCAAAAATATTATTTGAAACCCTATAACATAGGAAAGGCATATCTGATGAAAGACAGTCTTCAGGATTTCAATTGGAAAATCACCCGAGAAAAAGCAAACATAGCCGGATTTGATACGTACAAAGCAACGGGTGTCATGAATGATTCCATTCCGGTGACCGCTTGGTACACGCCAAAAGTCAATATCAAAGATGGTCCGGATCGACTTTGGGGATTGCCAGGGCTAATCCTAAAAGCTGAATTCGAAACAAATGACGTCGATATGATTATTTCCGCAACGAATGTAGCGGTGAAAGAAGAAGAAATTAAAATCAATAAGCCCAATCGCGGACAGGAAATTTCAGAAAAAGAATTTTACGAAGAGATGAAAGCTCTTCAGGAAAAGTATAAGGATATGTACGGTGGTGGCGTAGATGCAGATTAAACCTCGAAAAGACAGAAAGAAAAACTCCGGAAATTCCCGGAGTTTTTTATGCGTTTATGGAATTAATCCACCTTGATTACGAAAGGACAACCTTGATTAAAGGGCGAACCGTAAAGATTGGGACATTCGTCCTTGTCGTCGGGAACTCCATCTAAATCCGCATCTGTCGATTTTAGTTTATCATAAGTTGCAGAAAGTTTCATGCTTTCATCTTCGGGGCAACCCAAATTAAAAATGGAGCCCGGCTCAAAAGGACAAGCGTCTCGACTATCATGAATTCCATCCAAATCTGAATCCTGAAAATTATTTTTCACCAAATTTTGCTGCTGAGAACAGGAAATACTGAGCAGTGCAATGATCGGTAAATAAAATATTTTCTTCATAAAATCAATTTCAAACATGGATTTTTACAAATTTACTCTATAAGTTTGAAAATTACGCGACGGTTTTCAAAATTCTTCTGATCGTCACAGATTTCTTGAGGCCTGCATTCGGGATGTCGAAGCTCGGTATCACCTTTTCCGATGATTTTTAATTGCCTCACTTCCACTCCTTTTTCTTTGAGGTAATTTACAACTGCTTTCGCTCGGTTAATGGAAAGTACTTGATTGTATTCGGGAGTTCCGGCCGCATCGGTGTGTCCTTCTACTATGTATTTTTCTTGTTGATGACTTAGAATAATTTCGGCTGCCACATCGAGTTTTGCGTAAAATTCAGGTCGGATAACATAAGAGTCAAAATCAAATTCAATTCCTTCTAATTGACGTGTAATTTCCAATGCGATTTTTTCTTCTTTGGTTTTAGGGCAGCCTTTTCGGTCGGCAGTTCCCCGATCAAATGGACATTCATCCACCGTATTGGGAATTCGGTCAAAATCTGAATCAAAGTCGTTCTGAAAAATCAACTGATTGCTCGGGTCCGAATACAAAGAGTGTTTTCTCCCTTTGTTTCCTTCGAAATTATTATACGTTTCTTCTATAAATGAGGTATAAGGCGTGGCGATATTCAATTCTTCACCCAGTCGAATGATTTGATTGCGATAGCGACCGTCCCTTACACATCGCTGTCCGCATCGTTCTTCTTCTTGCAATAAATAATCAATTTTCTCTTGTGCCCAGAGGTATTTGAGAATGAATAAATCCTCATTATTTTTTTCATTGGGCAAGCTAAATTCTTCTTGATAATTTTCATTTCCATTGATTCCGGTCAAAATCAGTTTAGGGTCGCGTCTTCCGCTACATTCTTTACTCACAAAACTGGAGGATTGACTCGACAAGAAACCATTGAACTGATTGGGATAGGTTTCGCTGAGATTTAATTCTCTTGACCGAACTTCGATGTGTCGCATCAAAGGGGTTCGAATTAAATTAAAAAAACGGTCCAATTCTTTCTGCGCTTCGGGCTGCTCGGTAATCAGAACGGGTTCCGTTCCGGCGGTGGCCGCAAGCTGCTGAATCGTGCGACGATCCACATCGTATCCAATTCCAAAAATAAAATATTGAGCATCTTTTAAATTCGTTTTCAAATCAAGATAAAGTGATCGGGGTTCATTCAAAATCCCATCGGTAACCAATACGACAATCCGGTTAAACTCAGGCTCGGGTTTGTATTGATAAACTCTTTGCAAAGCTTCGCTCAGTTTAGTTTTACCTGTTCCTTTTTGTTGATTAATGGTGTGAATTGCGATGGATTTATTTTCTTCCGTTGCATAAACGGATTCGGCTGAGAGAAAATCACTTCCACCTGCAAAGAACAAAATATTAAATTTTTCTTCCGGTTTTAAATCGTTTAGAATTCGTTTAACCAATTCTTTTGAAGTTTCGATCGGGAAGCCTTGCATTGAACCGGAAACATCCATCAAAAAAACATATTCTCTCGGAGCAATCTCTTCAGGTTGGATAACTTTAGGTGGCTCTACCACTCCTAAAATATAACGACAACCTTTGTCTTCATAAACTAGCATTCCAGCGTCGGCTTCCTCACCTCTTGAATTATAGGAGAAATGAATCGGATGTTTTTTTTGAATTCCTTTGTAATGGAACACATGGTATTTCGATGAAACTTTTTTTGGTTCCACTTGGTAATTGGTAATTTTAGAGTCATAAATCGGAGTAGGACTGATGAGATTTACCTGAAATTCAAATTCATTCATTGAATCCACATAATTTTCAGACAAGAAAGTCGGAAGTGTCACGGATTTTACATTACCTTCTTTTTCAAGATTTTGCATGAATTTTACAACCACTTTTATTTCTTCTTCTTGTGGTAAATCATTTAAATTTAATTTCAGAAAATGTGGATCAGCGCTGTGAATCAATGTGATTTTTTTTCCTCTTTTATTTTCGGCTAAAACCTGTTTACGGATGTTGTCCATATTTCGGACATCTAGAGAAATAATTTTATCGGGATAAAAAACCATCAATTCATACAATGAAGTTTCAAGCCCGACAGGGAAAAGATAATGTGCCGAATTCGTATCCTGAACTTTAAACGTTTGATAGAGTCTTACATCCGAAACTTCACCCACAACATTTACTTCCACTGATTGGGTGAGTAATTCTATATTTCCTTCTTCAACTGAAAGATGAGGAATCGTTTGATTTTGTGCCGATAAAGCTCCAAAAATAAAAACTAATATATAGGTAAAGAAACGTGTCATAAGGCAAATCCAATGCAATTTACTCAAATTCGGACGAACTGATATTTCAATTCAGCAAAACAAAAATCTTTTTTACATTTGAACGTTAAATAAAGGTTATGCAATTTGAATTTCATGAAGTAGAAAGAGTCTCCGAAATTTCGGCAAAAGACTTTCTAAAGCACTATGTAAAACCTCAGAAACCTGTTGTAGTTGAGAAAATTACAAAAGATTGGCCTGCTTATGAAAAATGGAATTTTGATTATATCAAAGAAATTGCCGGTGATAAAATCGTTCCTCTTTACAATAACGATCCGGTTGATTATTCCAAAAAAGTAAACGAGCCCATAGCAAAAATGAAGATGAGTGAATATGTAGATTTGCTCCGGGATGGTCCTACAGATTTGAGGATTTTCCTTTATAATCTGATGAAACAAGTGCCGGATTTACAAAACGATTACAAAATGCCGGATTTGGGTTTAAAATTATTCAAAAGTTTGCCCATGTTGTTTTTTGGTGGAGAAGGTTCCAACGTTTTTATGCATTATGACATCGATTTGGCTAATATTCTCCATTTTCATTTTGCTGGAAAAAAACGATGCATAATCGTTCCGCCAAATCAATCTAAATTCATGTACAAAATTCCTTATTCAGTAATTTGCCGAGAGGACATAGATTTTGATTCCCCTGATTTTGAAAAATGGCCGGCCTTGAAAAACATTCAACCTTACGTAGCGGATTTAAATCACGGCGAAATGCTTTACATGCCGGAAGGTTGGTGGCATTATATGAAATACCTAACGCCTGGTTTTTCTATGAGTTTGAGGTCTTTAGCACATAAACCTCAGAATTTTTCGGAAGCTGTTTACAATATTTTCATCATGCGAATTTTCGATAATTGGATGCGCAAATGGAAGGGTCAAAATTGGATTGACTGGAAAAATGAAAAAGCAATCACCCGAACCCATGAATTTCTAAATATTTCTTAGATCAAGACTCCGAAATATCTTTGAGTTTATTCAGAGCCTTGGGCCATGTTTTATCGAAATACTCCATGTTCTCATCGGCCGCATCAACTTCAACGGCCAGATGCGTGATTTCCATTTCCTGTGATAAAGTATAAATTTCATAAGCAGGCGCCCATGCTTCCACTTTGGGGCCTTCGAAAATCTCATTTTCACCATCTATAACACCATAATGACGAATGGAAATCAATTCATTGGGCATGTTTTCCTCAATCAACGCAAGCATCCCTTCTTTTTTTCCGTCTTCTGCATAACCAATGAAGCGAATTTCTTCGCCCTTTTCCCAACTGCCTTCAAAATCAGAAGTCGGATGAAATTCAGAAGTCCACTGTTTAAATGTTTCTTTACCAATCAGATTTTGGTATACCTTATCTTTCGGTGCCTTAATCTCTATTTTATAATTTAATTTTCGCATAATTTATTCATTTTAAACTCTTAAGAATGAAATAATTTACGCAAGAATCATTCCCAGTTTAGCTCAAAGATTCAAGATTTTTTAACTGATTATGATTTTTTTATCTAAAGAATTTTTTCTTTAATTTTCCAGTTCTCTTTTCAGATTTTCGAGCCCTTCACGAAAGTCATCGTCCATGCTCACAAACAAATTCATTATATTCAAAATAAATGGAGATTTCCCTTTGACTTCCCAAACCACGAGTGTTTGTTCTCTGCTTTTCGGGTACAACTGAATAATAGATTTTGCTGGATCTTTAAAGTTTTCGAAGTACAATTCCGTTTCCATTTTCTCTCCTTCCAAGAGCTTCACAATCTTTTGTTTTCCACTTCCTATCTTATTGCTTTCCCAAGCATAAACAAATCCTTCCTCACCGTCTGTACCCGTATAAGATTTTTTCATGTCGGGATCCATTTGGTGCCAAGTTCCATAGTTTTCTTGATTTTTCAGGTATTTAATATATTCGTAGACTTCTTGTTGCGGTTTATTAATCAAGATTTCACTTCTAGCCTCAAAACTACGTGGGGCAAATAGGGCTAAAATGACAACCAAAGCAATCAATCCCAGTACGAAAAACAAAACGAATTTTAGATAAGTTTTCATAGTATTTGTTTTAGTTAGAATAAATTTACTCATAAATCAAATCCAATATTGATTTTTAATGAATTCAATTCTGATAAAAAATTTTATCAATACAAATTGTAGAAAAGGTAGTAGGATGTGGAATAGCTTAGCGCAGGAATTTAAAATTGTTCAAACCTAAAGTTTTCTCCCAAATAAACCCTTCGGACATCGGGATCATTGGCCAATTCTTCAGGGGAACCTTCTTTGAGGATTTTCCCTTCAAACATAATATAGGTTTTGTCGGTAATAGCCAACGTCTGAGAAACGTTGTGGTCAGTAATTAAAATTCCGATGTTTTTATGTTTCAGTGAACGAACGATTTTCTGAATATCCTCCACCGCAATCGGATCCACTCCCGCAAAAGGTTCGTCCAAAAGGATAAATTTAGGTTCTGTGGCAAGACAGCGAGCGATTTCAGTTCTTCTTCTTTCACCTCCCGAAAGTAAATCTCCTCGGTTTTTACGAACATGTTCCAAGCTGAATTCCTCAATGAGTTCATCGGTTTTCTTTTGCTGTTCCTTTTTGGATAGTTTCGTAAACTGCAAAACCGATTTGATGTTGTCCTCCACCGAAAGTTTTCTGAAAACCGAAGCTTCCTGAGCCAGATAACCGATTCCTTTCTGAGCTCGTTTGTACATGGCATCATCGGTTATATCAGTTTTGTCAAGATAAACCTTTCCTCCTGTTGCTTTTACAAGTCCCACAATCATATAAAACGAAGTCGTTTTCCCAGCTCCGTTTGGACCTAAAAGCCCAATGATTTCGCCTTGCTCCACTGAAAATGAAACATTTTTAACGACATGTTTTTTACCGTAATCTTTGACCAGATTTTCTCCTCTCAGTATGATTCCCATTGGGTCAAAGATAAATGATTTTGAATTGGAGACAAAACACTAATTATGAATTTATTTTTTGAGGTAAAAAATGGAAAGTTTGGATAATCTTAAAGCATTACACCTATTTCAAAGTAATTATATTTGCTCCAATGAAATTATTCATTGAGAAATATTTACTCAAAACCAATATCTGGGTGGCGCTTTGTTTTACCGGATTGTTCATATTTTTTCAATTGGGATTGTATGAAAAAATTCTTTCGGTTTGGGGAATTGTCTTTTTCGGAACCCTTGCGATTTATAATTTTTCCCGCATCAAAACTTTAAACGAATTCTTCCAGTTCCATTCCGAAAAACGAATGCAGATCATCCTGACCTACGTCGGACTCTTCGGAACTTTGATTTTTGTGCTTTTGCGTGGGTTTGAACTCAAAACTTTTCTCTACCTCGGCGTTTTGGGACTTGTTAGTTTTTGTTATTCACTTCCCTTTTCGGGATTGGGTTTACGCGCAATTCCTTTTCTGAAATTATTTCTGATTGCGTTTGTCTGGGCAGGAAGTTCCATCGGTTTATTGCTCGTTGTACATCATGCTGTTTTTCAGCATTCTTTATTATTTCTTTCGGTTTTTTTATTTGTCATCGGCATTACAATTCCTTTTGATATCCGCGATTCGGCATCTGACGAAAAAGAACTGAAAACAATTCCACAAGTAATCGGCATCAAAAACTCAAAAATCCTCGCCCTTTTAAGTCTGATTTTAAGCGGATTTTTTTTCTATTTGGAATTTAGAGAATTCAATTTACTTGTAATTTCTTGGTTTATTTCTTTGCTTATTTCCTTCGTGCTCATATCTCTTTCCTCCATAAAGAAAAGCGATTTTTATTATTCTTTTTGGCTCGAAGGAACCTCTCTTCTGCCCTTGCTTATCTATTTGGCACTGAATTTGTTTTAACATTTCGCTAACAAATTTTTAGTAAATTTGATTGCATCCAAATCTTTCTTTTATGAAGAAATTTATCTTATTTCCCGTTCTCGTCTTACTGATTTTTTCAGCTTGTAAGTCCAAAAAAAATGCGCAGTTAATGGAAGTTAATCCCGAATTTGCTGCTTATGTTTCGGCTTATACTTCTGGACTGATTTCCACCGAAAGCAATATCAAAGTTATTTTACAATCCGATATTCCCCTGGAAACCAACGAAGACAAATCCCTGAAAAACGATATTCTCAAATTTTCGCCTTCCATCAAAGGAAAAACTTATTTAATCGATAATTCCACTTTGGAATTCCATCCCGACGAAAAACTCGAACAAGGAGAAATTTACACCGGAAAACTTGATTTAAAACCGATTTATACCAAAATTCCTGACGAACTTCAAACTTTTGAATTTCAGTTTCAGGCAAAAAAACAGGACTTCAACGTCAATCTCGAAGGAATTCAGGACACACAAGACGGACAGGGAAATTATAAATTCACAGGAAATCTTCATACAGCTGATTTTGCCAATTCTTCACAAGTAAATGAAATGCTCACAGCGAGCTTCGGCGGAAAAGAACTTCCGGTTTCTTGGGAACATTCCGACAATCAGAGAAACCATCGTTTCACCATCAACGGACTGGATGCAGCCGAAAAAACCAAAGAATTAATTCTGAAATGGGACGGAAAGCCGTTGGAAATCAAGAAAAAAATCAATCAGAAATTTAATATTCCGGCCAAAGGCAATTTTAAAATTACGCAGATCAAATCCGTTTCACATCCCGAACAATATATTTCGGTCAATTTCTCGGAAGCACTTCAATCCGATGCTTTTTTGGACGGTTTGGTCGAACTTAAAAAGACTTCCAAAAGCGAAACCTCCAATGATTATTATTACGACAGTTCTCCCGATAATTACATCAAATCCACCATTATCAACGGAAATGAACTGAAAATTTATACGTCCAAAAAAATTGGTGGCGAATATGAACTCAATATTTTCCCGGGAATTGCCAGTGCGTACGGAAATAAAATCGATGAACCGCTGAAGAAAAATGTCAATTTCATCAATTTATATCCGCAGGTAAAATTTGTAGGAAACGGAAATATCATTCCTTCTTCTGACGGAAAAATCAATCTTCCCTTTCAGGCAGTCGGGCTGAAAGCCGTTCGTGTCCAAATCACAAAAATTTACGAAAACAATATCCATCAGTTTTTCCAATACAATCAATACGATCAGGTCAATAACCTGAAACCGGTCGGTAAAAAGGTTTTAAACAAAGTCATTCCGATTTCAAACGCTGATAATTTCAACATCAGTGAAATGAATGTTTACCAGCTCGAACTTTCCGAATTCATTGAACCCGAGCCCGGCGCAATTTATAATGTAGAATTTTCATTTGAACAAAGATTTGCGGCTTATCCTTGCTCGGACAACGAAAATACAGGCGAAATGCTCGCAACCGTTGAGCCAAAAACTGACGATTACGAAACCGACTCGGAAATGTACAGTTATGATTATTACGACTACGATTATTATTATCCTGACGGATACAATTGGCAGGATCGCGACAATCCTTGTACGGTTTCTTATTATACTTCCGAAAAGAAAGTCAGCAAAAACATTCTGGCGAGCAATCTTGGAATTAACTTCAAAACCGGAAAAGACCGAAACGGATATGCAACGGTTACCGATATCATTTCGGCCAAACCGATGGAAAACGTCAATATCAAAGCTTATGATTTTCAAAATCAACTGGTAGGCGAAGGTTCTACTGACGGCGAAGGTTTTGCCCAATTCAAATTAAACCGAAAACCTTTTCTCATCATTGCCGAAAAAAATCGACAAAAGGGATATGTGAGAGTGGACAATGGTTCTTCGCTTTCGCTTTCCAATTTTGATGTGGAAGGCGAGTCTTCCGCCACCGGATTGGGCGGATTTATTTATGGCGAACGCGGCGTCTGGCGTCCCGGCGATAAAATCCATCTGACCTTTGTGATGGACAAATCCATTACACAGATTTCAGACGATCAGCCTGCTATTTTGGAACTCAAAGGACCGGACGGACAACTGATGCAGCGAAAAGTCAACAGCAATCCACTCAACGGATTTTATACTTTTGAACTGGAAACGCCGCCCGATGCCAAAACCGGAAACTGGTCGGCCAATGTGAAAATCGGCGGAATGAATTTCTACAAATCGGTGAAAATTGAAACCATCAAACCCAACCGATTGAAGATCAATACTGTTTTTCCGGAAGAAATTCTTACCAAATCCTCTACCGGACAAGGTTTTAAAATTCAGGCAAACTGGCTCAGCGGAGCCTCGGCTCAAAACCTCAAAGCCAATGTTACCGCCAATATTTTTTCGGAAAACACTAAATTCAGTTCCTTTCCCAATTATCATTTCAGTGATCCTTCCCGAAGTTTCCCGATGCAGGAGATGGTGGTTTTTGACGGAACATTAAATGCCAATGGCGAAGCCAATATTTCGACCAATATCAACCTCGACATCACACCTCCCGGAATGTTGAAAATGGGACTTTTTACCAAGGTTTTTGAAACCGGCGGAGATTTCAGTACTTCTTATGTCACCAAGGATTATTCGCCCTACTCCACTTACGTCGGACTTCAAATCCCGACCGATAATGATTATTATCAAATGTTGGAAACCGGAAAAGAGCACACCATAAACGTTGCAACGGTGGATTACAAAGGAAATCCAATTTCAAAAGGCGGAGTCAAAGTTTTTATTTACCGTTTGAAAAATTCTTGGTGGTATAATTCAGACCGGAATGATCTGGCTTATTATGTCAACCGTCAGTATGAATTTCTGAAAGAAGAAAAAATCATCACGACTACAAACGGAAAAGGCAGTTTCAAAATCAATATTCCCAATGACGAATATGGAAATTATTTCATTCGCGTACTGGATCCCGACAGTGGTCACGCCGCCGGACAAACCATCTGGATTGACTGGCCTAACTGGCGAAGCCGTGGCGATGGAAATTCGGAAAGTGCTGCGATTTTGAATTTCAAAGCCGATAAAACTTCTTACAAAGTTGGTGAAACAGCTCAGATAACCATTCCTTCTTCAGTCGAAGGACGTGCACTCGTGAGTTATGAAAACGGCGTGAAAGTGATGGAAAGAAAATGGATTAATACCGATAATGACCAAACGAAATTCAGCATCAAAATCACGGAAGAAATGGCTCCGAATTTCTATGTACACATCAGTTTGCTCCAACCGCATAATGCGACCGAAAATGATATGCCCATCCGAATGTACGGCGTCATTCCGATTACGGTTGAAAACCCTGAAAGGCGTCTGTCGCCAGTCATTCAGGCACCGGAGTCCATTCGTCCGAATGCTGATTATTCAGTTTCCGTTTCAGAAAAGTCCGGAAAACCGATGACTTACACACTCGCCGTTGTGGATGAAGGATTGCTCGACATAACCAATTTCAAAACGCCGGATATTTACAGTTATTTCAACCAAAAACAAACGCTCGGTGTTACTACTTGGGATATTTTCAATTACGTTTTGGGTGCTTATGGTGGAAGAATTGAGAGCGTTTTTACCATTGGTGGGGATTTGGCTTTGTCCAATACGAACAAGGAAAAAATCAACCGATTTAAACCAATCGTGACCTTTCTCGGCCCTTTTACTTTGAACAAAGGCGAGAATAAATCCCATAAAATCAAAATGGAAAATTACATCGGTTCGGTCAAAGTGATGGTCGTAGCAGGAAATGGTTCAAGTTTCGGGAGTTCCGAGAAAAATATTTTCGTGAAACAACCTTTGATGACACTGACTACTTTACCGCGTGTGCTCACACCGGGCGATGAAATTACTTTGCCGGTAAATGTTTTCGCAATGGAAAACAACATCAAAAATGTAAATGTTTCGGTTAAAACCAATGATTTAATCCGAATTGAAGGCGGAAATAATCAACAGTTAAGCTTTACAAAAACCGGTGATCAGATTGCCAATTTCAAACTGAAAATTCCGGAAAAATTAGGAAAAGCTACTTTGAGTATTTCGGCGGTTTCAGGAAAAGAAAGAACGACGGAAGAAATCGAAATTGAAGTCCGAAGTCCTAATCCACCGATGACTTTTACCATCAACGAAGAAATCAGCGGAAATCAAAGCTGGGCAAGCGATTATGAACCCTTCGGAATGGCTGGGACTTCCGATACCAAACTTGTTTTATCGACCATTCCGAATTTAAATTTGGACGAAAGATTGCGCTTTTTAATTCAATATCCGCACGGATGTTTGGAGCAGATTACATCTGCCGTTTTCCCTCAGCTTTACCTCGATCGTCTGACGAATTTGAGCGAAGCTCAGAAAAAAGAAGTTCAATACAATATTGAAGAAGCCTTAAAAAGATTTAAATCCTATCAGACGCCAAGTGGTGGATTGGCTTATTGGCCCGGAAGTGGCGAGCCCAACCGTTGGGGAAGTTCCTATGTTTTTCATTTTATTTTGAAAGCAGAAGATATGGGGTACAGCATTCCGGCTGGACTCAAAGAGGGTTTGATCCGCTATCAGCGCAAAACAGCCAAAGAATGGAATGGTTACAACGAAGATTATTATTACAACGATTTGGATCAGGCGTATCGTTTATATACCCTTGCGCTCTCCGGAAATTCAGAACTCGGGCTGATGAACCGTTTGCGGGAAAAGAAAACCAATGTTTCTACTTTATGGCGACTTTCCGCGGCTTATCAACTCGCCGGACAAAGCAATATTGCCAAAAAACTTGTTAGTAATCTCGCAACGAGCGTAAAAGAATATAAATTCAACCAATATACGTATGGTTCTTCGCTTCGTGATCATTCGATGATTTTGGAAACTCTGACTTTGATTGGCGAACGAAACAAAGCCCAGAATTTAATGCGTCAAATTGCTTCCAATCTGAATTCCGGTTCCTGGTACAGCACGCAGACAACCGCTTATTCGCTGATGGCAATTTCAGAATTTATCGGAAACAATAATGCAAACAAAAACATCAATGCAACAGTTACTATCAACGGGAAATCGGTTCAGATTAATAATTCAAAAGCTTTTGTGAATGTAGATTTACCGGAAAGCGCCGGGAAATTCGTCGTAAAAAACAATCAGTCTTCTGTTTTATTTGTTGATTTGGTGCGGAGTGGCGTCTCGATGCAGGAAAACATTCCGGCGACCAATAGCAATCTGAATATGAAAATCACTTATCTGAATATGGACAATCAACCGATTGATCCAAGCAAACTCAGTCAGGGAACCGATTTCAAATGTGTGGTAACTATCAGCAATCCAGGTATGATGGGCAATTACCACGAACTGGCTTTGCATCAGATGTTCCCATCGGGTTGGGAAATTATCAATACTCGGATTAATAATCAGGCGACTTCGGTTCAGAACATCGGACTGAATTATCAGGATTTCCGTGATGACAGGGTTTATTCGTATTTCGATTTGAGAGCGGCTCAAGAAAAATCGGTAACGATTTTACTGAATGCTACGTACAGAGGAAATTATTATCTACCCGCGACTTATACGGAAGCGATGTACGACCATTCGATTTTTGCAGTAGTTCCGGGTCAGAGGGTTGTGGTAAATTAAAGACATAAAAAAACCGGTGAAATCACCGGTTTTTATTTTTCTTTTCGATTATTGACTAGAAACTGCTTTTTGTCTAACTGCTTTATTCTGCTCTAATGTTGCTTTATCGCTTTTTGCAGTTTTACTTTTCACTGAAGTAGATTTTTTAGCTTCAAGTTCTTGTTTTGCTTTTTCTTTAGCTTCAATTTCACTTTGCTTTTTTTGCTCTTTTGCTTCAACACTTGTGATTGACTCAGCAGCTTGGCTCAAAGTTGCAGCCTTTGTTTTTTCTTGAGCAAATAAAACCGGCGCTGCTCCGATCGCCAATAATAGGATTAATTTTTTCATAATTTTAAATTTAACGATTACATTATCCCCAAAAATAATAAAAATTTTGACTTATAACGAAATTAGTATCAAGAAAATAAAAAAAATGCAAGCCTATAAGCCGGATTCTGTATCCGCCTACGGCGGATCTTTGTCATTTATCTGGCCTCGTTGTTGCCAACGAGATCTATCTGCCTACCCCTCGGTATCGGACGAGCAGCCCTATCCGACGAATCGGAAACCGATATACATGGCATTGCACCGCATAGAGTTTACCTGATTTCACTACAGCCGAACTGTACTTGCTTTCTGTTGCACTTGTCCTTTCCCGGCTAATGCCGAGACGGCGGGCGTTACCCGCTATGCTGCTCTTTGGTGTCCGGACTTTCCTTCTCGGCTTAGCCGAGACGACAAAGCGGCTTGCATTTGCAAATTTACGTCAATTGATTTGAATCTTTGCGACTTTCTTTGCGTGAAGGATGGAGGCATTTGCTTAAGCTTTTCTTTTTTGCCTTCGAAAACTTCAGGCAAAAAGAAAAGCGAGTGCCGAGAGCCTGACCTCGTTGTGGAGCTTGCGTAGCAACGGGGGCACGCCCAAATAAAAAACCGCCTTCTTTATGGGAAAGCGGTTGATCATTTCTTTGTTTTTAATTTAAGATTCCTGCTCGGCAGATTTCTCAATTACACTTATTTTGACTCCGTCTTTTTCTGGATTCAGCTCGATGAGCAGTTTGTCACCTTCTGAAATTTCGGAATTGATGATTTCTTCTGCCATCGGGTCTTCGATGTATTTTTGGATGGCTCGACGCAGAGGACGGGCTCCATAATCTTTATCGAAGCCTTTGTCGGCAATAAAATTCTTGGCTTCTTCGGTCAGATCTACATAGTATCCCAAATCGGATAAACGTTTGTATAGTTTTTCTAATTCGATGTCGATGATATTGTAGATATTTTCTTTTGACAAAGAGTTAAAGATAATGATGTCATCGATCCTGTTCAGGAATTCAGGTGCAAAAGTTTTCTTCAGTGCGTTTTCAATCGTGCCTTTGGCTCGTTCGTCTGAGCTTTCTTTTTTGGCTGTGGTTCCGAAACCAACTCCATCTCCAAATTCTTTCAATTGTCGGGTTCCGATGTTTGAAGTCAGAATGATAATGGTATTCCTGAAATCTACTTTTCGTCCGAGGCTATCGGTGATATGTCCATCGTCTAAGATTTGAAGCAGAATATTATAAACGTCTGGATGTGCTTTTTCGATTTCATCGAGTAGAATTACCGAATAGGGCTTTCTTCTAACGGCTTCAGTCAGTTGTCCTCCTTCTTCGTACCCGACGTAGCCTGGAGGTGCTCCAATCAATCTTGAGATGGCGAATTTCTCCATGTATTCGCTCATATCAATACGGATCAGTGCGTCTTGAGAGTCAAATAATTCGGTTGCAAGAACTTTTGCAAGTTGGGTTTTCCCCACACCAGTTGTTCCAAGGAAAATAAAGGAACCGATCGGTCTTCCCGGATCTTTGAGTCCGGCGCGGTTTCTCTGAATTGCTTTCACAACTTTGTTGACTGCTTCGTTTTGTCCGATTACTTTTCCTCGCATGAGTTCGCTCATTTGTGAAAGCTTTTTAAGTTCTTTCTCGGCCACGCGATGCACTGGAATTCCGCTCATCATAGAAACAACTTCCGCTACATTTTCTTCGGTCACTGTTTCACGATTGTCTTTGGAGTCCTGCATCCAATCGGCTTGCGCTTTTTTCAATTGGGCTTCGATTTGTTTTTCGGTATCACGCAATCGGGCTGCTTCTTCGTATTTCTGACTTTTAACGACTTGTGTTTTTTCTTCTCGAACTTCTTCCAGTTTCTGTTCCAAATCGAGAATAATTTGAGGCACTTTTATGTTCTTGATATGAACTCTTGACCCTGCTTCATCCATTGCATCAATGGCTTTATCGGGTAAAAAACGGTCGGTAATGTATCGGTTCGTAAGATTTACACAAGCTGCAATGGCTTCGTCTGTATAATTTACGTTATGATGAGACTCGTATTTATCTTTGATTTGGTTTAGAATCTGAACGGTTTCTTCGGGCGAAGTTGGATCAACCATAATGGTTTGAAAACGTCTTACCAAAGCGCCGTCTTTTTCGATGTATTGTCGGTATTCATCCAAAGTAGTCGCTCCGATGCATTGAAGTTCTCCACGCGCGAGTGCGGGTTTGAACATATTGGATGCGTCCAAAGAACCTGTCGCTCCCCCTGCCCCTACGATGGTGTGTAATTCATCAATAAATAGAATGATGTCATCATTTTTTTCCAGTTCATTCATGATGGCTTTCATTCTTTCTTCGAATTGTCCACGGTATTTGGTTCCAGCTACAAGGCTTGCCAAATCTAGTGTTACCACTCGTTTGTTATAGAGTACTCGCGATACTTTTCTTTGAATGATTCTCAAAGCGAGTCCTTCTGCGATGGCTGATTTCCCTACCCCTGGTTCTCCAATCAAAAGTGGATTATTTTTCTTTCTACGACTAAGAATTTGGGACACCCGTTCGATTTCTTTCTCGCGTCCTACGACGGGATCAAGTTTTCCTTCGATTGCAATTTGGGTAAGATCTCGTCCAAAATTGTCCAAAACGGGTGTTTTGGTTTTTGCGTTTCCTTTGGGTGTGGCTCTTTCGAATTCTCCGGCTCTGCCTGTTGCATCATCGTCATCGTAATTGGATTCTGCTTTTGGGCTTTCGTCAATTTCTTCGTCCATAAACTGAAAATTAAATTCATTTTTTACCATTACGTAGTCCACTTCCATTTTTCGAAGCAGTTTCGTTACCGGATCATTTTCATTTCGAAGGATACACAACAAAAGGTGTACTGTGTTTACCGTTGTATTTTTAAACAATTTTGCTTCTAAGAAAGTTGTTTTCAATGCACGCTCAGCTTGTTTGGTCAGCTGAAGGTTTTGGTTATGATGAGAATAGTTTTCTTTGGGTGGTGCCAGAAGTTCAATTTTTTCTCTCACACTCCTCAGATCTACATTTAAACTCTCTAAAATAGATACCGCTTTGCTGTCGCCATCCCGAAGGATACCCAGCAACAAATGTTCGGTACCTATCTGATCATGCCCCAATCGCAAAGCTTCTTCTTTGCTGTAAGCAATCACATCTTTTACTTTTTGTGAAAAATTATCGTTCATTTTATATCTCTTGCTAAACAAATATAGTTACTTCTTTGGCTATTTCGCATAAATAATGCCATACTTATTAACGATTTATTGATAAGTTTTATCTGCCAAATTTGGTTAAAATCATTTTAAAATCGGACAAAATTTCAGGTTTATGTCTTTTCCTGCTGCAATTATCTGAGTGATTGAAGTGGATTGGACTGTTGGAAACTTATTGTTTTCCAACATTTTAATTTGATCCTGAAGTTGAAAGATCGACTTGGGAGTTTTCTCCAATAAATTTTGAAATGCTTTCTTATGCGTTGCCTTTTCTTCTTCGGTGTACAAAGGTGTGGAAGATCTCACAATCAAAGATTCGCCCGAAAGATCTTCTGTATGTTTTTGGATTTCATCCCAGACTAAAATTTTCTTTTCTCTTGAATTTCGATCAATCATTATCATGGAAAATGGCTCAATCCCCTCCAAATCGATTGTGTCTATAAAACTTTGGATCGATTTAAATTGAAGCAAATCCAAAATCACCAATCCTCTACTTTTTCGGTACGGAGGGCGATGGCTATGTTTTTTATAAGCACCATTTAGTATGCAACAAACATATTGTTGGGAGTAATAAATCCAAGTCCCATTCGAAACCAAATCCACAGGTCCGGTAAATTTCTCCCCAAAAACTTCACGGGTTTCTATTGTTTCAGACGATGGTCTCAATACCGATTCGTCTCGGTTTTGAGTGAGAATGAAGTCACCCGAAGGTTCTGAATAAATACTGACGATGCACAAAATGAAAACTTTTAACAAAATTAAAATTAATATTGATATTTTTGTGAGTAATCCATTCTGTATGAAAAATGTTTTAGGGGAATTGCTCAATAAAATTGCTTTGATAACCGAACAATTAAAGCCTGATGAATATTCTGAAGCACTTCCTATTTTGATGCAGAATTCTATTGGAAAACACATTCGACATATTTTGGATTTGGTGGAGTGTCTTTGTAATTCTTCCGGTACTGGAGAAATCAATTATGATGCGAGAAAGCGTGATAATAAAGTTGAAGCTTCGCCCGAATATACTCTGGCAAAAATTAATTTTTTACTTTATGAAATTGAAAAATTGGATGTTGATTCCAGAGTTCTTTTGAAACAAAAAATTGCGAATGAAGAAATTGAAATTGAAAGTCAGATCAATCGAGAAATTCTATACAATATAGAGCATTGCGTTCATCATTTAGCGATTATCCGAATTGGCATAGAACAGAATTTTCCTCATATAAATTTTCCGAAAAATTTCGGAATCGCTTATTCAACTGTATATCATCGTGAAAAAGGCGAAGCGTAAAATTTCGGAGTTCGAATATTGGCCTATGTGGTTTTTTTATGCCCCTTTTGTTCCGTATTGGTTTTGGAATTCTCTGAAATCCGGTTCGTTTTCTTATTTCTGCAAGGTCAATCCGGGCATAGAATTTGGCGGATTTCTGGATTATTCTAAATCTAAAATTTTAGATCAAATCCCTTCTCGATTCAAACCCAAAACAAGATTTTATAAAACCAAATCAGATTTGGAACAATTGCCTGAATTTCCATTTGTGGTCAAGCCTGATTTTGGTGAAAGGGGCGTAAATGTGGAATTGATTAGGTCTGAAAAAGATTGGAAAAATTATCCGGATCTAGAAAATATAATCGTTCAGGAATACCTTGATTTACCTATGGAATTTGGGGTTTTTTATGCACGGTCTTCAGCCAATCAAGCTGAAGTTTTATCGATCACCGGTAAAGAGTTTTTGGTATATATTTCCGATGGAAAATCAACTTTGGAAAGTTTCGTATTGGGAAATCCTCGTAGTAGTACCAGGAAAGATTATTTCAAAGAAAAGTTTAAGGAGGATTGGCTGAAAATTCATCCAAAAGGAAGGAAAATCTTTCTTGAGCCCATAGGAAACCATAATCGAGGAACAAAATTTTTTGATGCTTCTCATTTGATTACAAATGAATTGACTCAACGTATTTCAGAAATTGTAAATCGCATTGAAGGTTTCTACTACGGTCGATTTGATGTGAAGGCAAATTCGGAGTTTGATTTGATGTCTGGAAATTTTAAAGTTTTGGAAATCAATGGTGCAAATTCGGAACCTACGCATATTTACGACCCTGAATATTCTTTGTGGAAAGCTTATCGTGAAGTGAGACGACATTTCGATATTCAATATCAAATCTCCCGAAATCACCCAAAGACGTATTCTTCTTTATCTTTTTATAAATCTATATTGAAGCGAATTTTTCGGTGTAAGTAATTTTGTCATGCGCGAGTAGCTCGGAATGGTTTGTGACAAGTTTTTGTAAATTTCGGTTATGAAATACCCTTTTCCCAAAAATACGATTTACGTTCCTTTGATTTTATTAGTAATGATTTGGAGCACTTTTTTCCTTCAAAATTTAGGTTTGGGAAAGTTCAATTGCTATGGAGTTGTTCCGAGAAATGATTTGGGTTTGCGCGGAATTATTTTGAGTCCTTTGTTTCATTCGGGCTGGAAACATATCATCAATAATTCCATTCCGCTGGCGGTTTTAAGTTTTTTTGCGGTTCTGTTTTATGAGCGTATTGCATATTTTGTAATTTTATTTGGTTGGATTTTCACAGGATTATTTGTTTGGGTTTTTGGGAATTTATTGTCGGGCGACACGGTTGGTTGCCACATTGGTGCAAGTGGAATTGTATATTTGCTGGCTTCTTATGTGTTTTTCAGTGGGGTTTTAAAGAAATCTCGTAATCTAATTGCGATTTCACTGGTTGTTGTTTTCCTTTATGGAAGTATGATTTGGGGAGTTTTCCCGGAGGAGTTTTTGCCAAAATTTTATCGAGAAGATCAGAATCCGATTTCTTGGGAGAGTCATTTGGGAGGGGCAATCGGGGGGCTTCTTTTCGCATTTATCACCAAAAGCTATGGCCCAAAACCCAAGGTTTATTCTTGGGAAAATCGTGCGGAGCCAGATGAGCGTGAGAAATGGCTTTGGGAAAAGTACAAAGAATCCTTGACCGAAGAAGAAAGGATCGCTTTGGAAAAGAAATACGGTGAAATTTCAGAATCTGATTCTGATGATGAAAATTATTGGTTTTCCAACGATACGAGGTAATTGTAAAGTTCACTCAGTTCAGCAGGTGGCTTCCCTTCATCAAATGATTGTGAATTAAACTCTTGAGAATCCATTGAGATAGTGATTTGAACTGCTCTTGCGCCATCGTGAAATCTTTCTTGAGTGGGCGCTTCCCATGAATCTATTTGGTTTAAATCAATTTTTCTGATGATTTCATTTAATCCTTCCCAAGTTTCTTCGCTGTGTTTAGTTATTTTAGATTCCTGTTCTGCTCCTCTTGTTTGAGAGGTTTTGTTTGTTTGGTTGGGTGTGATTTCGATGAGTTCAAACCCGGCCATTCCCGATTTATTTACAATTAGTTTCTGCATCTCCCCATATGGATTATGTGTATTTGCATTTTTAGCTGTTTCACATGACCATGTAGAAACGAAAATAAAAATAGAAGCAAGGATGAAAACTTTGTGAAGGTAATTTAATTTCATTTTTTTTATTTAACTATATTAGCAAAATTAAAATAATCAAATCAATAAAAAAAACACTTACACATGAAAAAAGTTTTATTGGCTTTGACCATGATGGTTCCTATTTTGGGTTTTTCTCAATGGAGCAAGACTAATTTGGGCACCTCACAGGTCAAAGAAGGAAAATCAAACATTGAAGCCGCCGGCTTATACAGTTTAAATGAACAGCAACTTAAACAATCTTTACAGAATGCTCCGGAGAGATATTCTAATTCTGCAGGAGTAATTGTTAATTTCCCAACAGCAAAAGGAAACATTGAAAAATTTGAAGTTTGGGAAGCGTCTAACTTCACTCCATCTTTACAGGAGAAGTTCCCTGAGATTCGAGCCTATGTTGGAAAGGGGATTGATACTCCGACTGCTTATTTAAGATTTAGTGTTTCACCAGAGGGTGTATCTACGATGATTTTGGATGGTGGTAACTCTGAATTTATCGAACCTTACACTCAGGATGGTAAATACATAGTTTTTGATTCAAAAACTCATAGAAACAATTTAGATACTCCTTTTGAGTGTACTACTCAGGATGAGAATGATATCATTGAAGATTTTTCCACCAATCGATCAAGCGCTGGTGTATTTACAACTTATCGAATGGCCATGTCAGTAACCGGGGAATACTCACAGTTTTTCGGCGGTACTATCGCAGGTGCATTGAGCGGAATAAACACGACGATGACAAGAGTTAACGCTATATATGAAAGAGACTTTGCGATAAACTTTGCGTTAATTGACAATACGGACATTATTTATTTGAATCCCGCAACGGATCCATATACCTCACAAAACAATTACAACACCCAATTGCACCAAACACTGAAAACAGTTGTAGGATTTGAAAACTATGATATTGGACACCTTATGAGTGGCTCAGGTGGCGGTGGTAATGCTGGATGTATAGGATGTATTTGTGAGGATGAGTTTTATAGCGCCGGACATGGTGGCTATGTGGGTAAAGGAGCAGGGTACACTGCTTTGTATCCGCCACAAGGAGATACTTTTGATGTGGACTTTGTAGCTCACGAGATCGGACACCAAGTGGGAGCTAATCACACTTTCTCACATAACTATGAAGGAACGGGTGTAAATGTTGAACCTGGAAGTGGATCAACTATCATGGGATACGCAGGAACGACTAGTTACAATGTTCAAATGTATTCTGACGACTATTTTACTTTTAGAAGCATCCAACAAGTTCAAAGTAATCTACAAAATAAAACCTGTGGTAATACGGTAACACTGACGAATCAAACTCCTATCGTGGAAGCTGGACCGAGTTATGAAATCCCTAAAGGGACTGCTTTCAAATTAACAGGTACGGGAACCGATCCAGACGGTGATGCGCTTGTATTTAACTGGGAACAAAATGACTCGGGTAACAATACCACTACAGGAGCGAATAGCCGTGTAGGATTTACAAAAGTATTAGGTCCTAATTTCCGTTCTGTTGTTCCTACTTCAGAACCCGTTCGTTATTTCCCTAAATTTGAATATGTACTAGAAAGAGATGTAACAGCAGCCGAAGCTTGGTGGAGAACAAAGTGGGAAGCTATAACAACCATTCCAAGAACATTCAACTTCTCATTTACAGCCAGAGACAATAATCCGGAAGGAGGTCAAACTCATTCAGATGTCATGCGTGTTTATGTTAGAGATGCTGGTCCATTTATGATTTCAAATATTTCAAACAATCAAGATGTGGAATTAAACACAAACTCTATGTTGGTAGAATGGGATGTAGCAGGCACTGATTCAGCACCTATCAATACTTCTCACGTAAGAATATTATTATCTACTGATAATGGAGAAACTTTCACCGTAGTAGCTGAAAGTACTCCAAATGACGGTAGCGAAACAATCAACTTCCCAACTGGAACGACTCAAACTACAGAAGCTCGTATCATGATTGAAGCAATTGATAATATCTATTATGCAGTTTCACGCAAATTCAATTTGACTGGAACCATGAGTGTATCCGATATGAATAGCTTAGCAATCGGAATTTATCCAAATCCAAACAAAGGGCAATTCGTAGTTCAAGCTGGAAATATTTCAAATGGAAATGTAAAAACTTCTATTTACGATACTGCAGGTAAACTAGTTTACAATCAGTCAAACCAACATGCAGGTGGAAAATTTGAGCAGTCTTACAATGTGAGATTAGCAACAGGAGTTTATGTTGTAGTAATCGAAACAGTTGACGGTAAAACAACTGAAAAACTGATTATCAGATAAGCGATTTTCCTATCATACAAAAAAGAAGCCGTCTCACAACTGAGGCGGTTTTTTTATATAAATAATGGATTGATTATTAGGATGTTAATGCAAAAATCACTATATTTAACTATCTAATTATCAGCACAATGAGTTATAGAATTAAAGAATATAACCAATCCCAAAACTGGTTATTTCCACCTTCGATAGAAGAATTAATTCCGACTAATCATCCAGTAAGAATCGTAAACAACGTAGTAGAGAAGATAGACTTAAAACCTCTTTTAGAAACTTACAGTCGGGAAGGTCATCCCAGTTATCATCCTAAAATGA
>LSQX01357722.1_pt1 | contig 67751 bp, 72 predicted proteins | sample 654561 | NCBI WGS metagenome assembly LSQX01 (sample SAMN04489861, study PRJNA283612) | anaerobic digester metagenome | isolation source: 4 biogas reactors fed with cattle manure at either 37C or 55C with and... | place: Denmark: Kongens Lyngby | collected 2014
ACGGCATCGTCAACGTCAGCGCGAAGGACTTGGGTACGGGCAAAGAACAGAAGATCACGATCACGGGTAACTCGGGCCTCAGTGAAGAGGACATCGAGCGCATGGTGAAGGAAGCGGAGGCCTACGCCGAAGAAGATGCGAAGAAGAAGGCGGCGGCCGAAGCGCGCAACGAAGCCGACGCGCTGCTATACAGTTCCGCGAAGACAGTGCAAGATCTCGGTGATAAGGTGTCGGCCGAGGACAAGAGCAAGATCGAAGCAGCCCGCGGCGAACTGCAAAAGGCACTCGAAGGAAACGACATTGACGAGATCAAGGCCAAGACCCAAGCCTTGTCCCAGGCGCTGCACGAGTTGTCCACCAAGATTTACCAAGCCCAGGCGCAGGCGGGACAAGGCCAGAACGCGGCCGGAGCGGGCGGAGGCGGCGACGGCAAACAGGATGATGACGTCGTCGATGCGGAATATAAAGTCCACGATGACAAGTAGTCTCTGTAGGGTGTAGAAAGGCGGGAACCGGTGGCGAGTCGAGATTACTACGAGATTCTGGGCGTGTCCCGAAACGCCACGGAGCAGGAAATAAAGAAGGCCTATCGGACGCTGGCCCGCAAGTACCACCCGGACGTCAACAAAGACGACCCCAACGCCGAGGAGAAGTTCAAGGAGATCTCCGAAGCCTACCGAGTGCTCAGCGATCCCGAGCTGAGGGCGCGCTACGATCAGCTTGGGCACGCCGCGTTTGAACAGGCTACGGGTCAAGGCGGAGCACAAGGAGGCTTCGATCCCTTCGGCGGCTTCGGTTTCGACGACCTTGACGACATTTTCGACATGTTCTTCGGCGGAAGGGGACGCAGGCGGTCACGGCACACCGGCCCGCAAAGGGGGGCCGACCTCGAGTACGAGCTGGACCTCTCCCTTGAGGAAGCGGTCTTCGGCACCACCGTGACCATTGAACTGCCGCGGGAGGAGACGTGCCGCCGGTGCATGGGCTCAGGCAGTGAGCCCGGCACCGATGTCATCACCTGTCCGCAATGTCGCGGTACGGGCGAGCTGCGTCAGGCACGGCAAACGCCCTTCGGCAGCTTTGTCAACGTGACCGTGTGTCCCCGCTGCCGGGGAGAGGGCCGGGTAGTGGAAACGCCGTGTAGCCAGTGCATGGGCAGGGGCAGAGAGCGTAAGGTGCGTCGCATCGATGTGCGGGTTCCGCCGGGCGTCGACCACGGCCAGCGCATCACGTTGTCCGGCGAAGGTGAGGCGGGACTGCGCGGCGGCCCGCCCGGCGATCTGTACATTTACGTGACCGTCCGGCCCCACGAGCTGTTCCACCGGGAAGGCACGACGCTCTATTGCGAAGTGCCGATTACGTTTACCCAGGCGGCGTTGGGGGCGGAGATCGAAGTACCGACTTTGGACGGCAAGAAGGCAACGCTGCGGATTCCGGAAGGAACCCAGACGGGAACGACCTTCCGGATGCGCGGCCTGGGCGTGCCCCACCTGCGGGGTGGTGGCCGTGGGGATCAGATCGTTCGGGTGCGGGTCGTCACACCGACGAAATTGACGCCGAAACAGCGCGAGGCTTTGGTTCAGTTGGCGAAGGCCGCGGGCGAGGATCCGCCCGAGGTGCGCAATTTCTTCGAGCGAGTGAGGGATGCGTTCGGTGGGCGAAACGGGTAAAGCAGACGGGTACTACGAAGTTTCGGTATCAGTCGGTCACGAAGCCATGGAGGCCGTGGCCGACTTCCTTGTGCGCGAAGGGTCCGGAGGCGTGGTGTACGACGAAGAAGGGGGCGTCGCCACGGTCAAGGCGTACTTCCGACCCGACGTACTCGAAGACGTGGTCGCCCGCCTGAACGAGCATTTGGCGGCCCTGCCCCTCCACGGTCTCGATCCGGGAGACGCCAGGGTGGGCTGGCGGTTCGTTCCGGATTCCGATTGGGCCGAGGCGTGGCGCGCATTTTACAAAGTGCGCCGGGTGGGCGAGCGCATCGTCGTGCGTCCCGTGTGGGAAGATTACACGCCTCGTCCGGGCGAGGTGGTGATCGACATGGATCCCGGCATGGCGTTCGGGACGGGCGAACACCCGACTACGATGCTGTGCCTTGAAGTGTTGGACGAGCTGGTCACGCAGGGCACGCGCGTCGCCGACGTGGGCACGGGCTCGGGAATCTTAGCCGTTGCAGCGGCCAAACTCGGGGCCGCAGAGGTCGACGCCGTCGACATCGATCCGGAGGCCGTGCAGGTGGCAGCGGATAACGTGCGAGCCAACGGCGTGGAGGAGAAGGTACGCCTGCGCGTCGGCGACGTCAGTGCTCTGGCGGCCTTCGGTCCTGCGCCCTACGACGTGATTGTAATGAACATCGTGACCGATGTGATTATCGCCGCGCTGCCGACTCTCACCGCGCACCTTGGCGCTGGCGCTCGGCTCGTCTTGTCGGGCATTATCGACTCACGATTAGACGATGTGGAAACGGCCGTGACCGAGGCCGGTTTGCGCGTTCTCGACGTGCGACGCCGCGCGGAGTGGGTTCTTGTAGTTGCAGGGAGGTGAACGGGGTGCACCGCTTCTTTGTCGCTCCCGAAAAACTCCTGGAGGAGGAGGGCGTCCTCTGGGCGCGTATCGAGGGAGACGACGCCCACCATATTGCCCGAGTGCTCCGATTGCGTCCTGGAGCGTCCGTGGAGGTCGCGGACGGTCTCGGCACCGAGTACACGGGCACGTTGACCGAAGTGAGCCCGTCGAAAGTGCGAGTGCGCCTTGGTGCACCGCGCCCGTCGTTGTCGGAGCCGGCCTATCGCGTCACCCTTTTCCAGGGACTGCCCAAATCGGACAAGATGGATTGGGTGGTGCAGAAGGCTGCTGAGGTCGGCATGGCCGAGGTCGTTCCGGTGACGATGGAGCGTTCGGTCACGTCGCTCACTGCAGCCAAAGCCGCGGGGCGGGTCGACCGATGGCAAAAAATCGCGCGGTCCGCGGCGCAGCAGGCCGCCCGGGGGCGTGTGCCCGTCGTAAGGGAACTTGCCGCCTTGGATGAAGCCTTGGCTGATTGGCGGCGGCGCGCGCCCGACGGCTTGCTCATCGTCCCCTGGGAGGAAGAACGCGGACGGGGCATAAAATCGCTTCTGCAAAGTGCCGTGGTGCCGCGGGAAATAGGCATCGTCATTGGACCGGAAGGCGGCATGACTGAGGAGGAGATCGCCCGTTGCGCGGCCTACGGCGGTCAGGCCTGCACTCTCGGTCCTCGCATTCTGCGAACGGAAACGGCCGGCGTGGTGGTGGCGGCCTTGGTCTTGTACGAGCTGGGTGAGATGGGAGGCTGACGGTGCGGATTTTTGCGATAGGCGACCTGCATTTGCCCGGCGGTCAGGAAAAGCCGATGGACGTGTTCGGTTCGGCGTGGACCGACCATCCGGCTCGGATAAAGGAGGCTTGGTGCCGGACGGTCCGCGAGGAGGACCTCGTCCTGGTTCCCGGCGACATCTCGTGGGCGATGACCTTGGAGGAGGCCGCGGAAGATCTGGCCTACCTCGGGTCCCTGCCGGGGACGGTCGTGATCATCCGCGGTAACCACGACTACTGGTGGCAGGCGATCGGCAAGGTGCGCCGGGCCTTGCCGCCCAATGTCGTTGCTCTACAAAACGACCACTTCGCTCTGCCCGACGGCACGGCCGTCTGCGGCACCCGCGGCTGGGATCTGCCTGACGATACGGCGGACCCGCACGATGAGAAGGTGTACTCGCGAGAGGTCATCCGATTGGAACTATCCCTTGCCTCGGCCCGAGCCGCCGGGTTGCAGCCCCGCATCGTGATGCTGCACTATCCGCCGACGACCCGGGACGGGCGCAGGACGCCGATTACAGACTTGATGGAACACAACGGCGTCGAGCATTGTGTGTACGGACACTTGCACGGGCCGGCCCGCAGCGCCGGCGTGCGCGGCCAAGTGCGCGGCGTCTCGTATCACCTCGTGGCCTGTGACGCAATCGCTTTCACACCGGTTCAAGTAACGCAAGTGCCGTGCAGTTCAAACTAAAGGCCGTGCGGCGCGACCGTAAGCAGCAGCGTCCGCTCGGTCTCCGTGTCGACCAGGGCGAGCAACCTGCCGTTGTAGTCCGAGCCCGGGCCGTCGGCTTCGTTGAGGCCAACCAAGACGCCGTGCAACACCCGCGGCGCAACCTTTTCGAACTGCACGAGCAGGCCGCCGTCGCCTGCCGGCTGTACATCCGGCCGCACGCCGGGCGCCTCTTCGGCGAGCTTGGCGACTAGTTGCGCTACGAACAAAGACGGATCGGCGGTGCGCACCGCGACTTGGACCGGCTCGGACCCGGCGACGTCGGAGGCCAGGCTCCGCAGGGCGTGCGGTGCCGCCTCCTCGTGGGAAGCCGTGAACAACATGGGGGTACCATCAGGGCTTTCCGCAGTTTCGGGCACCACGGTCGCGGCCGGCGGCCAGGTGATCCAAAGGACCACCGCCACAGCGCAGGCCGCAAGCAGGCCGGCCCACTGCGGGGCGAGGAACGGAAGGCGCCTGCGGGCAGGTGTCGCCGCGTAGACCTTCGCCATGACCCGCTGCGGACCGCCGGCGGGCACGCGAACGTCTCGCCACCCGGTCAGCTGCTGCCGGGCGCTGCGGATCGCCTCGAGCTCCGCGGCGCACGCCTCACAACGTGCGACGTGGGCGGCTACGGACTCCCGCTCCTGGGAGGCGAGTTCCGGATCATCGAAGAGAGGCAGCAGATGGGAAACGCTCCTGCAGCTCATGGTCATCGCTCCTTTGCAGACGTTCGGCGAGCATGCGGCGCGCCCGGGCGAGTCGGGAGCGGACCGTGCCGACGGGACACTTCAACACGGCGGCGATCTGGTCGTAACTCAGGTCCTCCACCTCCCGCAAGATGAGCACGCTGCGAAACTCGAGCGGCAAACTTTCCAACGCCCGGCGCAGCCTCAGGCGCTCCTCGGCCGCGAAGGCGGCTTCCTCCGGTCCGGGACCTTCGTCTTCCGGCTCCTGGACCGTCTCTCGCTCGGCACCGTCGCGCCTGCCTTGGAGCAAGGGACGCCGCTTCCGGCGGCGGAGCTCGTCGAGGCAGACGTTGTGGGCGATGCGATATACCCAGGTGGAAAGGGATGAGTCGCCGCGAAAGCGGGGCGCGCTGCGATGGACCTTAAGAAAAGCTTCCTGCACGACGTCCTCCGCGTCGGCTGCATTACATAACAGTCGCAGGGCAAGGCGGTACACCCGATCGTAATAAGCCCGGACTACCGCTTCGAACGCTTCCGGATCCCGATTGCGGAAACGGTGTACGTCGATCGTTTCTGCGTGTTCGCTCGGCACCTGGTCGACCCTCCTGCCGGCAGCCGCTCTACTTGATAGACGCCTACGGCCGCCGAAAAGTTCCCGCGGCAACGCCGTCCCGTCAAGGGATCGCATCCCGCTTTCGCGGCACGGTGCAGTCAGACAAAAGAAAGGGGGCAAGGCATGCACGCCGTTGCCCCCGGATCTGCGCATCCGTGCGCAGACGCCTTTACGTGCCGATGGCCAGCATACGCTCGATCGAAAGACGTGCTTTGTCCGCGATCTCCTTGTTGACTTTCACCTCGTAGACATCGTCCACAAGCGAACGATGCAGCTTCTCCAAAGTGATCATTTTCATGTAGTGGCAAACCGTACCGCGTTCAATCGGTATGAACTCCTTGTCGGGGTTCATCTTGCCGAGGCGGTGCAAAATCCCGACCTCCGTTGCCACGATAAACTGCGTCGCGGTGGAACGCTGCGCATGTTGCAGCATCTGACCGGTAGACAACACATGGGTGTTTTCCGGATCGATGAGGCCGTGGGCCAGAAAGTCGAGCGTGTTCGTTACGCACCCGCATTCCGGATGGATGAGGAACTCCGCATCGGGATGTTCGCTGCGGGACGCTGCGATCTGCTCCGGTCGAATTCCGGCATGGACGTGGCACTCTCCGAGCCAGATGTGCATGTTCTCACGGCCTGTGACTCTTTTCACATAGCTGCCCAAAAACATGTCCGGGCAGAACAGGATCTCTTTGTCCTCGGGAATGGACCGGACCACATCGACCGCGTTCGACGAGGTGCAGCAGATGTCCGTTTCCGCCTTCACTTCCGCGGTCGTATTTACATACGAGACCACCACGGCGCCCGGATGCTCGGCCTTCCACGCGCGCAGCTGCTCCGCCGTGATGGAATCGGCCAAGGAACAGCCGGCTGCGAGGTCGGGAATCAGCACCCGTCGCTCGGGGGATAAAACCGCTGCCGTCTCGGCCATGAAGTGGACCCCGCAAAAGACGATGAGCTCCGCCTCCGTTTGGGCGGCCTGGCGCGCGAGCTGCAGGGAGTCCCCGACGAAGTCGGCGACGTCCTGCACTTCCGGCAGCTGGTAGTTGTGGGCCAAGATGACGGCATTGCGCTCTTTGGCCAGGCGTCTGATCTCGGACTGGAGCTCAGCAACCCGGCCCGGAGCCTGCGACAGGTTCATTACGCCTCTCACACTCCCAGGGCGATGCATAGGCACCCTTATCTTGTGTTCATTATACAGGAGATGGCCCGCCTCGTCGACCGCCCGGAGCGGCCTTCTTATCCTCGACTCGTCCGTGTGCCCGCCGCGGTCCCCCTTTGCGCTTGACCTCCAGCGGGATGCGCCGTTAAACTGGGTGTAACCGCTTTCTCGAGGTGATCGGTTGTGACGGCAAGGGAAGTAGCCACCGACGGAGCGCCCGCGACCACGGCCGGTCCGGGACGCGTCGCCTTTTACACGTTGGGATGCAAAGTCAACTCGTACGACACGGAGGCAGTTGCATCTCTATTCGTCCGCTCGGGCTATCAGGTCGTTTCCTTCGACGAGGATGCCGAGGTGTACGTCATCAACACCTGCAGCGTGACGAACATGGGCGCGCGGAAGTCGCGTCAAGTGATTCGGCGCGCGATCAAACGCAATCCGTCGGCCGTTGTCGTCGCGATGGGTTGTTATGCGCAATACGCTCCCGACGAGGTGGCAGCCATTCCCGGCGTGGACGTCGTCGTAGGCACGCACCGGCGCGGCGAGATCGTCGACCTGGTGGAAGAGGTCCGCCGGACGAAGCGGCCCGTGCGCGCCGTCGTGGACAAGATTTTCAAGGTACGGGAGTTCGAGGAACTGCCGGTGTTCTCGTTCGAGGGCCGCACCCGGGCCGTGCTCAAGATCCAGGACGGGTGCAACGAGTTCTGCTCCTTTTGCCAGATCCCGTGGGCCCGAGGCCGCAACCGCAGCCGTCGTCCGGAGAACGTAGTGGAGCAAGTGCGACTCCTCGCTGAGGCGGGGTATAAGGAGATCGTTTTGACCGGCGTTCACCTGGGTACTTACGGCGTGGACCTTGAAGGCGAGATGAACTTGGCCCGTATCTTGCGCATGATCCACGACACGCCGGGAATCGAGCGCATTCGCCTCAGCTCCGTCGATCCGCACGAGGTGACCGACGAGCTGATCGAGACGGTCGCGGACTTGCCCAAGATTTGCCGGCACTTGCATATTCCCGCGCAAGCCGGCGACGATGACGTCCTCCTTTTGATGCGCCGGCGTAATTCGGTCGCCGAGTTCCATGAAGTCGTACAGCGGGTGCGGCGGGTGATGCCGGAGGTTGCCATCACGACGGATATTATTGTCGGCTTTCCCGGCGAGACGGAGTCCCATTTCGAGAACACCGTGCGGTTCTGCGCAGAGATCGGATTTAGCCGCATTCACGTGTTTCCGTACTCCGTGCGCAAAGGGACCTTGGCCGAGAAGCTGCCGGGACACGTGCCGGATGAAGTGAAGCAGGAGCGGACCGAACGCCTGATCTCCTTGGGCCGAAAGCTCAGTTACAACTACAATGCGCGGCTCGTCGGACGGGAAGTGACGGTGCTCGCCGAGGAGGGACAGCCCGAACACGGCAAGCTCGAAGGGCTCACGGACACCTACGTGCGCGTCGTGTTTGCCGGGAAACCCGAGCTGTGCGGCCGGTTCGTGCGCGTTGCAGTGGAGCGCGCGACGGCTGACGGGGTGAGCGGGCACCTTGCCCCGTCGGAGGCGCCGTAGGGACTAGGTGCGCTTTTTTCCTGCAGGTATGGGAGGAACCTTGCCGGCGGCGACGAATGATGAAGGCACGCGACAGAAAGCCTTCGGGAGGATTGCCTGGTGCCAGCTGAAGAGTGTGTCTTTTGCAGAATCGTAGCCAAACAGATACCGAGCGAAATCGTTTACGAAGATGAACACGTCGTAGCGTTTCGCGACATCAACCCACAGGCGCCCACTCATTTGCTGGTGATCCCGCGTCGGCACATACCCTCCCTGGTAGAGGTCACCGAGGACGACATTGAGGTGTTGGGCAGGCTGCAGTATGTCGCGTCCCTGCTGGCCAAAGAGCACGGCTTTGCGGACGACGGATTCCGGACCGTACTGAACTGCGGGCAGCACGGACAGCAGACCGTCTTCCATATTCACCTCCACGTCCTGGGAGGCAGGCAGCTTACCTGGCCACCCGGCTGATAGGCGATCTCTCACGTCAGGCGACCGTGCCCGGTTTATCCGTCGCTAATATTAGGCTGTCCGTCCGAAGGGAGGGGAATACTCGTGGCAGAGGTTCGTGTAGGCAAGAACGAATCCCTCGATCGCGCCCTTCGGCGGTTCAAGAACACCTGCAGACGGCAGGGGATCCTGTCTGAAGTGCGCAAGCGCGAGGCGTACGAAAAGCCCAGTGTACGCAGGAAGAAGAAAGCCGATGCGGCCCGCAAGCGGAAGTTCCGTTAAGGGTTGGCGTCAGGGGGCTCGCCGGGGGTGAGCCCTTTAATTTTTTTGCTTACCGCAGGCCGTAGCTGGGCAGGGATACGGACGGGCTGAACGAACCATACCATAGGTTGACAGCAGTTCGACGGGCGTCCTCGGAGGAGGGGGTCACCATCGAGGCCACAAGGTGCGCGGCAAGGTCCGTGCTGGTCGTTGTGTTCGTGAGTCTTCTCGTGGCAGGCGCCTTGGCTCAGTCCCCGGGAACGGCGCCGGGCGTCGTCTGGGTCATACCCGTCGAGGGCACGATCGAGCCGGGCCTTTCGGAGTTCGTCCTGCGGGCGCTGCGTGACGCCCGGCAAGCGGGGGCGGCCCTCATTCTCCTCGAAATCAACAGCTTCGGTGGACGGGTCGATGCGGCAACGGAGATACGCGATGCCATCTTCGCTTCCCCCGTGCCGACTGCGGCCTTTGTTGCCGACCGGGCCATCTCCGCCGGCGCACTGATCGCTCTGGCGACCGAGCGCATCGTCATGAAACCGGGCGCAACGTTCGGCGCCGCCCAGCCGCAGCCTTTGGACGAGAAAACCCTTTCGTACGTCCGGGCGGAATTCGAGGCGACAGCGGAAGGGCGGGGGCGCGACCCGCTCATCGCTGCGGCCATGGTCGATGCTTCTGTGGTCGTTGAAGGCTTATCGGGGCCCGGTCAAATCCTCACCTTAACCGCCGCTTCGGCCTTGGCGCGAGGGTACGCGGATTTCGTCGCGTCAAGCAGGCGGGAAGCCCTGGAACTGCTCGGCTACGGCGCCGCACCCGTGGTGGAGGCGGCACCTACCTGGGCCGAGCAGGTCGTGCGTTTCCTTACCGACCCTCTCGTCGCGCAGATTCTCCTCATCGTCGGCGTTTTGGGGCTCATCGCGGAGGTCACCTCGCCCGGCTGGGGCGTGGGCGGAACCGTGGGCCTGATCGCACTGGCGCTGTTTTTCGGCAGCCGATTCATCGTGGGCATACTCGGAGTAGAGGCGATCTTGCTTTTCCTCGTCGGCCTCGTTCTCATTCTTGTGGAACTTTTTGTCATTCCCGGCTTCGGCATTGCCGGCGTGTTAGGTCTCGCGGGTATCGGCGCGAGCTTGTTTTTCTCCTTTCCCGACCCCCGGACCGCCTTTCAGGCCTTGGCTATAACCGCCGTTGCCATCGTCGTCACGGTGGTCATCTTTTTGAGGCGGTTTCAGGGAGCCGCTCTGTGGGGACGGCTCATCCTCACCCAAAAGCAGGAAGAGGAATACCGCCCGACTGCAGCTGACTATTCACATCTGGTCGGTGCCGTCGGCGTGGTACGGACACAGCTGCGACCGGCCGGCAGGATCGAGATAGACGGCGAGTATTACGACGCCGTGTCCGAAGGGCAAATGGTCGCTCCCGGTACGGCCGTCCGCGTCGTGTTGGTAGAGGGCAGTCGCATCGTCGTGCGTCCGATTCCGCAGTCAGAAGGTCAGAAAGGAAACGATTGAAGTTGGAGGGGAGAGTGTTTCCATGGACTCGACCGTATTCAGCCTTACGATCCTCGTCGTCGTACTGCTCCTCGTCGCTTTCATCTTCAGCCTGATTCCCGTCGGTCTCTGGATCTCCGCGCTGGCGGCGGGAGTGCGCGTCGGCATCGTGACCTTAATCGGCATGCGCTTGCGCCGCGTGCCGCCGTCGCGCATCATCATCCCGTTGATCAAGGCGATGAAGGCGGGACTCGACACCTCCATCGACAAGCTGGAGGCCCATTACCTCGCCGGCGGCAACGTCGACCGCGTCGTCGACGCGCTGATCGCGGCCCATCGCNNACATCGACCGGCTGGTCGGCGGCGCGGGGGAACCGACGATCATCGCGCGCGTAGGCGAGGGCATCGTCACCACGGTCGGCTCGTCGGAGAGCCACAAGGATGTACTCGAGAACCCCGACTTGATTTCCGCCACGGTACTCGCCAAGGGGCTGGATGCGGGCACGGCCTTTGAGATCCTGTCGATCGACATCGCAGACGTCGACGTCGGTCGGAACATCGGTGCAGATCTCCAGATCGATCAGGCCGAAGCCGACAAAAACATCGCCCAGGCTAAGGCGGCGGAGCGGCGCTTCGCGGCCCAGGCACGGGAGCAAGAGATGCGGGCGATGGTGGAGGAGATGCGCGCCCGGGTCGTGGAGGCCGAAGCGCAAGTGCCGCTAGCCCTGGCCGAGGCGCTGCGGGAAGGTAAACTGGGCGTCATGGACTATTATGCCATGCGCAACATCATCGCCGACACCGAGATGCGGGAGGCTCTAGCGGGCAAGGAGGAAAGCGGAACCGCTACCACACAGCCTCCCTCGCAGGAGCCGGAGCAGAAGTGACGGTGAAGGCGCTCGTCCGGTGTGTCCTGGAACGGGGAGGTGACCGACGGTGGAGGCATTGATAGGCGGGCTCGTCACGCTGTACGTGGTCTTTTCCGTCGTGAGCGCCCTGCTCAAGCGGGCGGCGCACGAGCCCGGGCCGGGTGAATTCGGCGAAACCGAACCGCCCTCTCCCTACGGTCCAGGGTGGGAGCCGGTCGAGGTGCCCGCTCCGGAACAGTGGTTTCCCGACGAGCCGGCCCCACGAGCGGACGACTTTGTCCAGGAGCGCATGCCGGATGTTCCCTCGCCGGCGGTCACGCTTCCGGCGGTCGAAACCGAAGTGGAAGCGGCTCCCGACGGAGAGTTGGCCGACGGAGGGGACGCAGCCGGAATGCCGTTCCCGCTGCCTTCCAAGCCTTTGGCGGGCTCGCAGGCCGCGGTGCGACGGCTTTTGAGCACCCTCGAAGGCCGCAGGCAAGCCGTGCTCTTGGCAGAAGTGCTCGGACCGCCCCGGGCCCTGCGTCCTTGGAGCGGAAGGCGCCCGTAACTCGCACTCCGGCATAGCCGCCCCCGGCCCATGCATACACTCTAACGTTCCCGAGAAACGGCCCATGGGGGAGGGGGCGGCCGCACGTTGCGCACGGAACCGATGACGGTCCCGAAATTGAGGCACTGGGCGGGGCGCATCACGGGCGCCCTGGGCGTCCCGCCCGAGCTCGCCTTCGACCTGCCGAAAACGACGTTGATCGGCAATGAACGGCTGCAGATCCAAAATCACCGGGGCGTCGTGGAATACACCTCCCGGCGGATCCGCGTGCGCAGCCGCGAGGGCGAGATCGTGGTGACGGGAACACGCCTGCGCATCGGCAGCATATTCCAAGACGAAATGGTCATCGAGGGAAACATCATGCACATCGACTTGCCCGCCGGAGGGGCCCTGGGGTGAGGGCACCACGGTTTACCGGGCCCTGGACCCGCCAGGTGACGGTGCAGGTAAAGGGCGGTCGGCTCGAAGAGTTCATCAACGGGTGTATGCGGCGCGGCATCGGCCTGCGGCAGATCGAGCGTCCAGCCGGCCACATGCTCGTAGCCCGCCTGGATGCCCGTGACTTTCGCCGGCTGCGCGCGCTGGAGGGCCGGCGCGCCTGGCAAATCCGCACCGTCGAACGGCACGGGGGCGGTTTCCTCATTGCGCGTCTGCTGCGCCGGCCGGCCTTCCTCGCCGGAGCGCTGTTCGCTGCATTGGCCTGGTACACTCTTTCGTCGTTCGTCTGGTTCGTCGCGGTCGAGGGCGTCGAGAGAGTGCCGGCGGCTGCCGTGCTCGAGGCGGCCCGGCAAGCCGGTGTTGCACCCGGGGTGCCGGCCGCGTCCCTCGATGCGCAAGACGTGCAACGGCATCTCTTGCTGAGCTTGGACGATTTGGTCTGGGCCGCCTTGGAGCTGCGCGGCACCCGAGCTGTCATTCGGGTTGCGGAACGCCGTTTGCCCGACATGGTCGCCCACGGACCGGGACACATCGTGGCGCAGACCGACGGCGTCATCGAACGTGTATCAGTCCTCAACGGCTTCGCGGTAGTCGAGCCCGGCGAGACGGTGCGGGCAGGGCAACTGCTCATCAGCGGCCAGTTGGCGCCGGGGTCGGAGGAGTTTCAAGCCAAGACGGCTCGGGGCGAAATGCCGTACGTGCGGGCTGCGGGCAGCGTCTTCGCTCACGTATGGCATGAAAGTACCGCCGAGGTCGTCGTCGGTGACGCAGGTGTGGAAGGGGCGACTGCCGCCGCTTTGGCTGTGGCCCGTGCACTCGCGGAGGAGTGGCTGAGTGCCCGCCGGGCGGAGGCCGTGGGCGAACCGGCCGTGCAGGTAGAGGAGCTGGCCGACGGGGGAGTCGTCCGGGTCACCGTGCTTGTGCAGGCAGTGGCGGACATCGGCGAGTTCCGGCCGGTGACGTGGTGACCTTGCCAAACACCCGGATTCCTGATATAGATAGAGTGAATCGGTGCTTTACGCGAGGCACGGTTCACATTGTCACAGGAGGCGATGGACAGGCTTGAGCGAAACGCTAGCGAAAGCCCATTTTGCCGTGGACGATAACGCCGCGGCGTTGGCGTTGTGCGGACAGCGAGACGAGCACCTTCGGTTGCTTGAAGGGGCTTTCGACGTCCGCATATTTGCTAGAGGGGCCGACTTGACCGTCATGGGTGAAGACGGCGCCGTCCAGAAGGCGATTAGCGTACTGCACGATCTGCAGAGCCTCTGCCGGCGCAACATTACCGTCACCGTGCGCGAGGTAGAGCGCGCCGTGGCGCTGGTGCGAGAAGGAGAGGCGACGCGCCTGTCGGAGCTCCAAAAGGATGTTCTTCTCGTGACGCCGATGGGCACTCCGGTGACCCCGCGCACTATGGGGCAAAAGCGGTACGTCGATGCCATTCGCACGCACGACATCGTTTTCGGCATCGGCCCTGCGGGAACGGGCAAGACGTACCTCGCCATGGCCATGGCGGTCGCCGCACTTAGAGCGAAGAGCGTTTCGCGCCTGATCCTCACCAGGCCCGCCGTGGAGGCCGGAGAAAAGCTAGGCTTTCTGCCCGGCGACCTGCAAGACAAGGTCGATCCGTATCTCAGACCCCTTTACGATGCACTCTACGAAATGCTCGGCGTCGAGGGCTACAACAAGGCGGTCGAGAGGGGTGTCGTCGAAGTGGCACCCCTGGCTTACATGCGCGGCCGCACGCTCGACAACGCCTTCGTCATCCTGGACGAAGCGCAGAATACGACGTCCGAGCAAATGAAGATGTTTCTCACGCGGCTCGGGTTCGGATCGAAAATGGTCATTACCGGTGACGTCACCCAGGTCGATCTGCCGCCGGGCAAGCGGTCCGGCCTAGATGAGGCACGGCAGATACTGGCCGGCGTTCCCGGCATCAGCATCAATGTACTGTCCGAGCGGGACGTCGTGCGCCACGAACTCGTGAAGCGGATCATCGAGGCGTACGACAAACTCGCGCCGGGAGCGGGCCGTGCGGACGCCGGCGAGCAGCCGATCTTCCAAGATGCGTTCGGAGGCGAAGCGCCGGCCGACGCCGCCGCTTCCTCAGACGATCCAATCCAGGACGCGGATGAGCGGTCGTCTTGGCCTCCCGTGCAGGCGGTCTAGGCGACTTCGAGGTGACCTGGAAAATGAAATCTGCTGCAAAGGCGCGCCAGTACCTCAAGGAGCAGGGGCTGGCCATGTTGAGCAAGACGGGCGTCAGGCAGTGGGCCCTGGCTGCCCTCGTTTTCTTTGTAATCGTTCTGCTCATGGTGGCCAACATGTTTCCCGACTCCGAAGAGCTGGCCGTCGGACGGGTGGCAACGCGTGATATCGCCGCGCCCTTTCGGGTGGAGAACGTCTACAGGACGGAACTGGAACGGGACCGTGCGGCGCGCCAGGCTGAACTGGCCGCCATCGCCAACGACGCCTTCTATGTGATCAACCCCGCCGCCGCCGAGCAGGCCGAAGCCCGGGTAGAGGCCATTTTTGCCAGGATCCGGGAAACCCGTTCCGAGCTTGCCGGCATTCCCGAGCTTAGCCTCGATCAGCGTCTGGCCATCGGCGACCGGCTTGGAGCGGAGCTGCAAGCCGAACGGGGCCTCGCGGTCCCCCCGGAAAGCTTGCAAGCGGCCCTGGCGCTGACCGACGATGAGCTCGAGGCAGCGGAAGCGGCGGCGGTGGAGATCGCCACCGACGTCATGGCGCGCGAGCGGGTCACGTCCGAGACAATCGGTCTCGTGCAAACCCGTGCCGTGGAGCGGGTGGGGAGCGTCGACCTGCCGGCCGGCGCCCGGTTAGTGGTTTCGGGCGTTGTCCGCAGCGTCATCCAGCCGAACCTGGTGCTCGACACGGCCCGTGTGGAGGAGGCACGGGCGGCTGCGCGCGCAGCCGTGGAGCCGGTATACGTCGAGCAAGGGCAAATCATCGTGCGCTGGGGCGACGTGATCGACCAGGAGCAGATGAGCATCCTCGCCGAGCTGGGTATCTTGCGGCCGCGGACCGACTTTCGAGCCGTGATCGGGTTGATTCTCACGGTCGGCCTGCTCATGGCGTTGCTCGGGGTCTACTTGTATCAGCACGGTCAGGAGATCCTGCAAAACGAACGCCTGCTCGGCCTTCTTGCGCTGATGATCGTCCTGATCGTGGGCCTTGCCAAGCTGACGAGCCTCGTCGACTTTCCCGGCTTGGGCTACCTCGTGCCGGTCGGCCTGGCCACCATGCTCATCGCGACGCTCGTCAACTCGCACCTGGCGATCGTGGCGTCGATCTTCCTTTCCGTCCTAACCGGCATCATGTGGGAAGACCAGGGCTTCAAGGTCGCCGTCGTGGCCCTCGTTAGCGGCATATCGGGCGTCTTTTCGGTGAGCCGCATCAGCCAGCGCAGCGAACTGACCCGAGCCGGCCTCATCGTCGGGGCAACGGTTCTCGTCACGATGCTGGCGCTAGGACTCGTCTCGTCGGATATCCTGGTCATCCGCTACTCGTTCTTGGGGCTTTTCAACGGGATCCTGTCGGCGGTCGGCGCCATCGGCCTTTTGCCTTACTTGGAGACGGTGTTCGGCATTACGTCGTCCATACGGCTCCTCGAGCTGTCCAATCCGAATCATCCCCTTTTGCGGAAGCTGTTGCTCGAGGCGCCGGGTACGTACCACCACAGCATGATGGTCGGCAACTTGGGCGAGGCGGCGGCCGAGGCCGTCGGCGCCGATCCCCTGCTCACGCGGGTCGGATCGCAGTACCACGACATCGGAAAAACGAAACGCCCGTACTTTTTCGTGGAAAACCAGTTCAGCGGCGTCAACCCCCACGACAAGATTTCGCCTACCTTATCGACCTTGATCATCACCTCGCACGTGAAAGACGGGGTCGAGATGGCCAGGCAACACAAACTGCCCAAGGTGCTCGTCGACTTCATTCGGGAGCACCACGGCACGGATCTCGTGAAGTATTTCTATCACCGGGCGAAAGAGAGCGGGCAGGACGTTTCCGAAGACGACTTTCGCTACCCGGGCCCGAAACCGCAATCGAAGGAGACGGCCATCGTGATGCTGGCCGACTCGGTCGAAGCTGCCGTCCGGTCGATGCCCAAGCCTACGCCGGGACGGATCGAGGGGCTCGTACGCAAGATTATCAAAGAACGGCTGGCCGACGGGCAGCTGGACGAGAGCAACATCACTTTACGAGACCTGGACCTGATCGCGGACGCCTTCGTCAAAGTCTTGACCGGCATGTACCATCATCGCGTCGAGTATCCTGACGGTGCGCTCAAAGAAAGGGCGAAGGACAAGGAGGTCAAGGCGTCCACAGGTGGAAACGGCCAAGACGGGGGTCAGGAAGGTGGCGAGGGCTGATGGAAAGGGCTGAATACACGATTCTCATCTCGGGCGACGATCATCTGGTCTGGCCGCCCGCGCTGGAGGAGCTGCTCGAGAAGGCGGCACGGGCGGTGTTGGAGAGCGAAAACACGCCCTCGGCCGAGGTGAGTCTCCACCTCACGGACGACGCGGGGATCCGCGCCCTGAACCGGACGTACCGCCAAATCGACGCACCTACCGACGTGCTTTCGTTCGGGCTCGGCCCGGAGGACGGAGATGCTCCGGGCGGCGTAGTCTTGCTCGGGGATGTGATCGTCTCGCTCGAGCGGGCGCGGGAGCAGGCTCACGAGTACGGCCACTCGTTCGAAAGGGAGGTCGCCTTCCTGGTCGTCCACGGTGTGCTGCATCTTCTGGGATACGACCACGAGACGGATGCGGAGCGCGCCGAAATGCGGGCGAGGGAAGAGGCGGTTTTGGCAGAACTGGGACTGCGTCGCGAAGAATAAGCAGAGGCCGCCACGTCAGCTACGGGGAAGGATCGCCGGTGGAAACGCTAACGCAGCAGCAGATCGATGCCCTATTGGAAACAGCCAAAGTGTATCGCCTGCGGGCCTACGCGCCTTACTCCGGCTTCAAGGTGGGTGCCGCCGTCTTGACAGCCTCCGGACGTCTGTACGGCGGGTGCAACGTGGAGAACGCGTCGCATCCGGCCGGACGGTGCGCTGAACAGACCGCGGTGCAGAAGGCGGTCAGCGAGGGAGAAACGGAACTCCTGGCGGTCGCCGCGTTGGCTGACGGTACCGGCGTCTGCTTGCCGTGCGGAGTATGCCGCCAGGTGCTGGGCGAGTTCAACCCCGACATGTGGGTCGTAATGGCCAACTTATCCGGCGCTGTAGAGGTAGTGCGCCTGTCCGAATTGATGCCGAGGCCGTTTCGCATGCGGCAAGACGCGAACCGGCCAGGAGAGGGGTGAGGATGGAACCTGTGGCCACCTTTCGTTCTGGATTCGTGGCGCTTGTAGGCAGGCCGAACGTGGGCAAATCGACGCTCTTGAATACGCTCGTCGGGCAGAAGGTCGTCATCGTGTCGGACAAGCCCCAGACGACCCGCAACCAGATTCGCTGCATTTTGAACCGTCCCGACGCGCAAGTGATATTCCTTGACACACCCGGCCTGCACAAACCGAAACACCGTTTGGGCGAGCGGATGGTTCAAGTCGCCCAGAACACCTTGTCTGAAGTGGACATCGTCGCGTTTTTGGTGGACGTAGCCGACGGCATCGGGGCAGGGGACCGGTACATCGCCCAAATGCTGGCCGGTGCCCCGACGCCCGTACTTCTCATCGCGAACAAGATCGACCTCGTCCCGGGCGGAATAGACGTCGAATCCTACTGCCGCAGCGAACTACCGGATCTGAATGCGGCAGAGGTCCTTCCCGTCTCGGCGCTTACCGGAAGAGGCGTCGACAGGCTGGTGGATGCGATCGTCGAGCGGCTGCCGGAAGGACCGAAGTTCTACCCCGAAGAGTGGGTGACGGACCAGCCCGAGCGGTTCGTCGTGGCCGAACTCATACGGGAAAAAGTCCTGCACCACACCGAAGAAGAGGTGCCCCATGCCGTCGCGGTCTACGTCGAGCGCATGGAGAAGCGGGAAGGACAGGAACTGGTGGACATCGACGCGACCTTGTACGTGGAGCGCGATTCGCAGCGCGGCATCTTGATAGGAAAAGGCGGCAGCATGATCAAGCGCATCGGCACGGAGGCCCGCCGGGAAATCGAGGCCATCTTGGGCAGTCAAATTAACCTACAGCTTTGGGTGAAGGTGAAACGGGACTGGCGCGACAAAGAAGGCGCGCTCCGGGAGTTGGGGTACGGTGACGAGTGAGGTGAAGTGGACAGAAGATATCGAGCTGGTCGCCGCCTACGATTACGATCTGCCCGCAGAGCTAATCGCCCAAGAGCCTGTTGAGCCACGGGACGCGTCACGCCTGATGGTAGTGTACCGGAAGACGGGAACGATCGAACACCGTTTCTTCTCCGATCTGCCCGAATACCTTGCCCCCGGTACCCTGTTGATGATGAACGACACCAAGGTGCTGCCGGCGCGACTTGTAGGCAGGAAAGAGACGGGGGGACGGGTTGAGATTCTGCTCTTGCGCCGCAGACAAGACGGGCTGTGGGAGGCACTTGCCAAACCGTCGCGGCGGCTTCGTCCCGGAACGGAACTCGATTTCGGCGCCGGGCTGCGGGTCGTTATGGAGGGCTACGGTCCGGAGGGAACACGCCTTGTGCGACTCCGGGCGGAGGGCGACGAACTCGCGGCGTTGGCGCGGGTAGGGGAAGTGCCCTTGCCGCCGTACATCCACCGTAGACTCGACGACCCGGAGCGCTATCAGACCGTCTACGCGCAACATGCCGGTTCCGCTGCTGCGCCGACCGCCGGATTGCATTTCACGCCCCGCCTTCTCGAGCGGCTCGCGTCAGGGGGCGTACGCAGGGAGTACGTCACGTTGCACGTCGGCCTGGGCACGTTTCGGCCCGTCACCGTGGAGCGGGTGGATGACCACGTGATGCACAGTGAATGGTACGAGGTGCCTGAGCGGGCGGCGCAGGCCGTAGACGCCGCCCGGCGCGAAGGAAAGCCGGTTGTGGCCGTGGGCACGACGACTTGCCGCACGTTGGAGAGCGCGGCGACGGATGACGGACGGCTTCTCCCCGGGACCGGCGAGACGGATCTTTTCATCCGTCCCGGTTTTCGTTTTCGCGTGACCGACGCGCTGATCACGAACTTCCACCTGCCCCGCTCGAGCCTCTTGATGCTCGTCGCCGCGTTCGCCGGGTACGACCTGATGCGTCGTGCGTATCAGGTCGCCGTGGAGGAGCGTTACCGGTTTTTCAGTTTCGGCGATGCCATGCTGATCCTGTAGTATCCCGTCTGGAGGAGTCCGATGTCGTTACGGTTTGAACTGCTTGCGAGAAGTGGAGGCGCTCGCCGCGGGAGGCTCACCTTGCCCCACGGCACGGTGGAGACTCCGGTATTTATGCCGGTGGGAACCCAGGCCACGGTAAAAGCGATGGCTCCCGGCGAACTGAAGGAGCTGGGGGCTACGATCATCTTGTCGAACACGTATCATCTGTACTTGCGTCCCGGCGAGGAAGTGATCCGCGCGGCCGGCGGCCTGCACGCGTTCATGAACTGGGACCGGCCCATTTTGACCGACAGCGGCGGATTTCAAGTGATGAGTTTGTCGGAGCTGCGCAAGATTGAAGAGGAGGGCGTGTGGTTCCGCTCACACCTCGACGGATCGAAACATTTTTTTACCCCGGAACGGGTCGTCGAGATCCAGGAAACGTTGGGCTCGGACATCATGATGGTGCTCGACGAGTGCCCGCCGTACCCCGCCGACTACGCCTACGTGAAACAGTCTACGGAGCGGACGACGCGCTGGGCTGCACGTTGCAAGAAGGCGAAGACAAGGGAGGAACTCTCTCTTTTCGGCATCGTGCAGGGCGGGATGTACAAGGATCTGCGCGCCCGGAGCGTCGAAGAGCTCGTCGCCCTCGACTTTCCCGGCTACGGCATCGGGGGCTTGTCGGTCGGCGAGCCGAAGGAGCTCATGTACGAAGTGCTCGATTACACCACGCCCCTCTTGCCCGGGGATAAGCCCCGTTACTTGATGGGTGTGGGATCGCCGAACGAGCTGTTCGCCGCAGTGGCCGCGGGAGTCGACATGTTCGATTGCGTGTTGCCGACCCGCCAAGCCCGCCACGGCAAGGTATTTACCACGCGGGGCGAGATCAACGTGCGCAGTGCTCGCTACGCGAAGGACTTCGGGCCTATCGACCCGGACTGTTCGTGTCGCGTCTGCCGGGAGTTTACCCGCGCCTATATCCGGCACTTGCTCAAAGCGAACGAGATCTTGGGCGTGCGCCTGACGACGTGGCACAACCTGCACTTCTTGCTCAATTTGATGGAGGAGATGCGCAAAGCGATCGAGGAGGACCGGTTCGCTGAGTCTTGGCGCGAGTTTCGGTCCCTTTATGAGTCCGGCGGGGAAGACTTCTAAAGGAACCGCCCTCCCTTTGGCGAAACGTACCAAGGTGCCCGTGGGCACGGGGCCGAGGCGGCGAGGCATTGCCTGGACGTGTGATGGACATAGCAGGAGAGGAGCCAGAGGATGGTCCTATTACAAGCGCAACCGGCTGAAGTGAGCATTTGGCAGCTGATTCTGCCCTTTGTCGTGTTTATGGCGATTACGTATTTGTTTTTGATCAGGCCCCAGCAGGTGCAGCAGAAAAAGCGCCGTGAGATGCTGCAGTCCTTGCGGCGCGGCGACAAAGTGGTTACGGTGGGGGGCATCCACGGAGAGATCATTGCGCTCCGCGATGACGTGGTGACGCTGCGCATCGCCGACGGCGTCGACATCAAGATTTCACGCAGCGGCATCGGCAGCAAGCGAACGCTGGACCCGTCGGAGAAGGCTGACCAGACCGAGTAGGCCCTTCGCCTCAAGGATTTAAGGGGGAGCGGAATTGGAACGCAGTAGTGTTTGGAAACTCGTCGCTGTACTCGCGACCCTGATCGCCGCGGCCGCATGCCTGTGGCTCATGCCGATGCAACTGGGCCTCGATTTGCAGGGCGGCGTGCATGTCGTCATGCAGGCCCGGCCGACGGACGACACGCCCGTCACCCGGGACGTGATGGAGCGGGCATTGACCGTCATCGAACGCCGCGTCAACGCGCTCGGCATTTCCGAGCCGATCGTCCAGATTCAAGGCGCCGATCGAATCGCGATCCAACTGCCGGGTGTGAGCGACCACGAGCAAGCCATCGAGACGATCGGCCGGACAGCCCTTCTGGAGTTCCAGGATCCGTTCGGCAACACGGTACTCACCGGCAGCAACTTGCGCAACGCGCAGGTGACGCAAGATCAGTTCGGAGCCTGGGCCATCGAAATCGAGTTTGACGCCCACGGCACCCAGGTTTTCGCGCAGCTGACGCGCGATTGGGTCGGCACGAACATGCCGTTGCCTATCGTCTTCGACGGGGAAGTGGTCGTCGCGCCCGTGGTCGAGGCGGTCATCACCGACGGAAAGGGCATCATTTCCGGTCGCTTTACCCGCGAGGAAGCCGGGGAAGTGGCGCTTCTGTTGCGTTCGGGGGCTTTGCCCGTGCCCTTAGAGGTCTTGGAGATCCGCAACGTCGGACCGACGCTCGGACAGGAGTCGATTGACCAGAGCCTGCGCGCGGGAATCATCGGACTGATCCTTGTCGTCATTTATATACTCGTCTTTTACCGCTCGCCGGGCCTTCTAGCCGACGTCGCCCTCGGCATCTACGTCGTGCTTGTTCTGGGCGCCCTCGTCGCCATGCGGGCCGTGCTCACCTTGCCGGGCATCGCCGGTTTCATCCTTTCGATCGGCATGGCCGTCGACGCCAACGTGCTCATCTACGAGCGCGTACGGGAAGAGCTGGGCCAGGGCAAACGGCTGCAGGCAGCCATTCACCACGGGTGGAAGAACGCCTTCCGTGCCATCTTGGACGCCAACCTTACGTCGCTCATAACGGCAGCCATCTTGTTTTATTTTGGGTCGGGTCCGGTGCGTGGCTTTGCCGTCACTTTGAGCGTCGGTATCGTGCTCAGCATGTTCACGGCCATCGTCGTAACGCGCCTTTTGGTCGAATTGGCCATGCAGCTCAGTCCGGACCGGCTGGCCAAGAGCTTTGGCGCCAAGGCCGAGGCCAGGACGCGCCGGTTCGTATTCACTCCGCAGCTCGGCACCGGCCTGTGGGCCCTTGTGATCGCAGCCTCTCTGGCAGTCTGGGCGCTGGCCGGAATGAACCTGGGTATTGACTTTACGGGCGGTACGCTGCTGGAGCGGGGCTTTGAGGGGGAAGTCTCGGCAGAGCAGGTGCGCGGCGTGCTCGCTGCCGCATCCGGTATCGATGCGGGCAGCGCCGTCATTCAGCCTGTAAGCGGTGCGGAAAGGGCCGGAGAGACCGTCATGCAGATCCGCACCGGGGAGCTGACGAACGCGCAAATCGCCGAGCTGGATTCCTTGCTTGCGGCGGAGTTCGGTGCCGTGTCGAACCGCCTCACCGAGGTTGTGGGTCCCGTCGTCGGCGGCGAGCTCGTCAGGAACGCGCTGTGGGCTTTGGGGCTGTCAGCGGTTGCGGTCCTTGCATACCTCGCGTTCCGCTTCGAATATCGCTTCGGCATCGCGGCCGTCCTGGGCGTTACGCACGATGTCCTCTTCGTCCTGGCGTTTCTCGCCTTGACCCGGACCCAGATCAACATGCCCTTCATCGCTGCGATCTTGACCGTCGTGGGTTACTCGCTCAACAACACCATCGTCATCTTCGACCGCATTCGCGAGAGCCTGAGCTTCCGCAAGAAGGAGTCGCTCCTGGAGATCGTCAACAAGAGCGTGACCCAAACCTTGGGCCGAACGATTCATACTGCGCTAACCACGTTGCTGGTGTTGTTTGCACTGCTGTTCCTCGGAGGTGCCACGCTGCAGGACTTTGTGCTGACGCTGATTGTCGGCATCGTCGTGGGCACGCTGTGTTCGCTCTTCTTCGCGCCCGCCATCTGGCTCACCTTACAGCGCGAGCGGCCGCGCACCGAGGAACAGGCCGCGGCAACCCAAGGCTAGCGACTGTCGTGCAGCGGTTCAGGGGTCCCGGCGTGCCGGGACCCTGCTTCTACCTGTAGATGGCTGGTAACGCGGTCCGCGGGGAGGTGGGACGGTGCTGCGCACAGGGAGGCGACTGCGACACTTCAAACGTTACCGGCAGATCGTCGAGGTCTTCTTGCGTCACGGTTTCGGCTACACAGTCGAACGGCTCGATCTAGGTTACTTGCTGCCTCTCGGACACCGCCTGCGCCGTGTGTCGGAAACCCGTCCTACCGGTTCACCGGCCGTCCGTCTGCGCAGCGCTTTGGAGGAGCTAGGAGCCACCTTCATCAAGCTGGGACAGCTGCTTTCGACGCGTGCCGACCTCTTGCCCCCCGAGTTCGTCCGCGAGCTCGCCAAGCTGCAAGATGAAGTCGCCCCCTTTCCCACGGAGGAAGCGGTCGCCCTGATTGAGGCGGAGCTGGGCATTCCCCTCGAGGAAGCCTTCTCGCACTTTGACGGAAGGCCCCTGGCCGCGGGCTCGATCGCGCAAGTACACCGGGCGAGGCTGCACAATGGCGAGGAAGTCGTCGTGAAACTTCAGCGGCCTGGCGTCGCGGCACAAATCCGGACGGATGTTGAGATCTTGTACGGCCTCGCCCGCATCGTGCAGGAGAGGCTCCGGCCGGAAATGATCAGCGCCGTGGAGTTCGTAGACGAATTTCGTCGTTACATAACGAACGAGCTTGACTTCGCCCGGGAAGGCCGCAACATCGAGCGGTTCCGCGCGCAGTTTCAAGATGATCCCCACGTGGTCATCCCGAAGGTCTTCTGGGAATTCAGCACCGAACGCGTGTTGACGATGGAATACGTGTCTGGGGTGAAAGCGTCGGACACGGACCGGTTGGAGCAGCTTGGAATCGACCGCAGGCGGATCGCCTTCATCGGGGCGGAGGCGTTCCTGAAGCAGGTCATGATCGCCGGCTGTTTTCACGGCGACCCGCACCCGGGAAACATCTTCGTCTTGCCGGGCGATCGCATTGCTTACGTCGATTTTGGTTCCGTAGGCAGGGTTTCCACGGAAGTGAAGGAAAATTTGGCCGCGCTGTTCGTCGGCATCGTCCGACGCGACATGGACCGCGTGGTCAAGGCGATGACCCGCCTCGGCGCCGTAGACGACCGCAGCGATATGCGCAGGCTCCGGGAAGACATCGCCGAAATGATCGACCGGCACTACGGAAAGCGCCTGAAGGAGATCAAGGCAGCGACGATCCTCTCCGAAAGCTTCGAATTGGCCGGCCGCCACCGCATCAAGCTGCCCTCCGACCTGCTCCTTCTGGGGCGGGCCCTGGTCCTCATCGAGGGAATGGGAGAGCGGCTTGACCCCGACTTCAACGTGCTCGAGATCGCCGAGCCCTTTGCGAAACAGCTCCTCGCCGAACGCTACGATCCGAAAAACGTCGTCCGCCGCGCCAGTGAGGAACTCCTTTACTGGGCGGAACTGGCGCGAGAGCTGCCGGGCCGGGTCGACAGGCTCCTCGACCAGACGGAACGAGGCAGGCTTCGCATTCAGTTCATCCACCGTGGCCTCGAAGAGCTCATTCACCGCCTCGACTTCATATCAAACCGCATCGCGCTGGCGGTGGTCATCGCGAGTCTGGTCATCGGCTCCTCGCTGGTCATTCAGTCTTCGACGGGCCCTTTCATTCGGGGCTTGCCTGCCATCGGTGTTCTAGGATACGTGGCGGCGTTCCTCCTCGGCATCTGGTTGGCCCTTTCGATCTTGAGGTCCGGCAGGTTTTGAATTGCGCGGCGCCAAGACGGTCAGGCTTTGCGGCAGCACGGAGATATCCACCGGTGTACTGCCCACCAGTTCGCCGTCGGCTTGGCACAACAAGGCATCGCCCTCGATCCGCACATTGCGGCCCCGGAGGTACGTGACCTTGGGGTGGCGGATGTGTGTGCCCTTGAAGATTTTCGGCAGGTGAACCAATGTCTCGAGCCGCCCCACGTCGCCCACGATGCATACGTCGAGAAGGCCGTCGTCGATGCGCGCATCCGGGCAGATCTTCATGCCGCCACCGATGTAAGAGCCGTTTCCGACTGCGATCCAAAACACTTTCCCGTCGATGCGCTGGCCGTCGACATAGAGCGTGGCCCGGGCGTTGCGATGGAAGACGATCTGCTTAAACACCGCCAGGAGGTACGGCAGCGCACCGCCCGCCCGCAGGGACATCTCTTGCACTTCTTTGGCGACTTTGGCATCAAAACCGACGCCCGTGATGTTCAAGAAGGGACGTCCGTTGACGGTGCAACGGTCGACGCGAGACGGCACCGCCGTCAAGAGCGCTTCGAGGGCGGCTACGGGATCATTGGGAATTCCGAGGTTTTTGGCGTAGTCGTTCCCGGTCCCGGCGGGAATGACGCCGAGGATGCCCGCCTCCGGCAGGCCGGCGGCTATCTCGTGCAGGGTACCGTCGCCTCCGATGCCGATAACTGCATCGTAGCCCGCCTCCGTCACGTCCCGCGCCATGTACGTCGCGTCCGCAGGTCCGTCGGTCAGCGCGTATCCGTAGTCGATGTGCCGCTCCGCCAGAAGGGGCTCGAGCTGCCTCCACACTGCGGCTGCCCGTCCCCTGCCTGCCGTAGGGTTCACGATGAAAAAGTAACGCACAAGGTCATCTCCCGCTCGGCGATTAGGCCTGATCTCGGTCCGGTCCCAGCCTACGGCAGGGATCGGGCCACCTTGGAAGAAGTACAATGAAGGCAGGGCAAATTCCTGTTCTCATGGGCACATTCCGCGGCGCGCCAACCCGAACGGCGCGCTCGCGCACATCTTAGGAAGGGGCGGCGTCGACGCACCATGACGACATCCCATCTGCCGCACGACCCCGTGTGGATGTTTCACTCCGTACCCGAAGACCGGGTGCAGGCCTTGGCCCGGTCTTGCGCCATTCCCATACCGCTCGCTCGGGTGCTTTGGCAACGAGGCTACACGACGCCGGATGCCGTCCGGGCCTTTCTCGATCCGACGACTTACAGCCATCCCGATCCTTTCTCTTTGCTCGGGATGGAGCCCGCCGTGGAGCGCATCGTGCGCGCCATAAACCGGGGCGAGCGCATCTTAGTCTACGGCGATTACGACGTCGACGGGCAAGCGAGCACGGCGCTGCTCGTATCGGCGCTCAGGGAGTTCGGCGCACGGGTAGAGTACTATATCCCGAACCGGCTCCACGAAGGGTACGGCCTGTCCCAAGGGGCGGTCAGGGAGCTGGCGCCGAAAGCCGACCTGCTCATCACGGTTGATTGCGGCATCACGTCGATCGACGAGGTGGCCCTCGCCCGGGAACTGGGCGTAGACTGTGTAATTACCGACCACCACGAGCCGCAAGCCGAGATTCCCGCGGCCGTGGCGGTGATCGATCCGAAGCAGAAGGGGTGTCCGTATCCCGAGAAAGACTTGTCCGGCTGCGGCGTGGCCTACAAACTGGCCTGTGCTTTGAGCCGAGCCTTAGGCCGTCCCGACGCGGACACCGACCGCTGGCTCGACTTGGTCGCCCTCGCCACCATTGCCGACGTCGTGCCGCTCGTGGGTGAAAACCGGGCGCTCGTTGCAAAGGGTCTGCAAAGGTTTCACCGCCGTATCGGCCTGCGAACTTTGTGTGAAGTGGCCGGCGTCGATCCAGAGCGGCCCCGGAGCGGCCAGATCGCATTTTCGGTGGCGCCCCGTCTCAACGCCGCCGGGCGGTTGGACGACGCGACGGTGGGTGTGCGCCTTCTTCTCACGGAAGACCCCGCGGAGGCCCAAAGGCTTGCCGAGCTTGTCGACGGGCAAAACCGCGAGAGGCAGGAAGTGGAGCGGCGCATCGTCGACGAGGCCGAGGAGATACTCGCACAAGATCCCGAGACGCCGCACGCCCACGCCCTTGTCGTCGCCGGTCAAAGATGGCATCCCGGTGTCATCGGAATCGTCGCGTCGCGGCTCGTGGAAAGCTATGGCCGGCCCGCTTTGGTACTGGCCGTCGATGGCGATGAGGCGGTAGGCTCCGGACGCAGCATCGGACCTTTCAACCTGTTCCGAGCCTTGAGCCGCTTCAAGGACTATTTCACCCACTTCGGGGGCCACAGCATGGCGGCCGGCTTTTCGCTGCCCGCCGCCAATATCCCGCGGTTCAAGCGGGAGTTCATGGCTTACGCTAAGGAGACCTTGTCGGAGACCGATTTGGCGCCCGTACTGCGTGTGGAAGCGATCCTGCAACCCGATGAGATCACCTTGGAACTCGCTGAGGCGGTGCAATCCTTGGCACCGTTCGGCCTCGGCAACCCGCAGCCGCTGGTCATGGTCGCGGACGGCCTGATCTGTGAGAGCAGGGCCGTGGGGCGTGAAGGTGACCACTGGCGCCTGGCACTGCGCGCCCCGGGCAGTCCGGGGGGCGTGATACCTGGGATCGGTTTCGGCATGGCGGAGCCGTTTTCCGAGCGCATCCGGCCGGGCGATCGGGTCGATGTCGCGTGCACGATCGGGATGAACGAGTGGAACGGTTTTCGCGAGCCGCAGCTGCAGGTGCGGGACGTGCGTCGCACGCAAGCGGAGTCGCTGCGGCTTGCGGAGCGCACCCTGTTGACAGGGCGAAGTGACGCCCCGGAGCCGCCACGGCCCCGGCGGCTGCCCGTTGCGGTGCCGGGCGGCCCCACGCTGCAGATCTTCGATTGGCGGGGGCATGGAGGCGATATCCGTCCCGCGGCGTTGCACGCGGCCGTCGAAGGCTGCGACCTGGTGCTCCTCTGGACGGCAGGTGGAGACAGGCAAGGGTTGATGAGCCGCATCAAGACGGAGCGGTTCGGAGGCTTGAGCGAGGTCTACATCTTCGCCGGACGCATGCCGGACTCTGCCGCCGCCCGGGAGCGGGCGGCGCTGGTGTTCTGGTCGGTGCCCCGGGACTATGAGACCTTCGTTGCCGCTTTGGCGGCCGCGAGCAGCTGGGGTAAGGCCGTGGACCTGCATGTAACTTTCACCGCAGAGCTACTGGCCGAGGCGAAAGCGGCGGTGGCGGCCGACCTGCCTGATATCGAGACGTTGCGTCACCTGTATCGTGCGCTGGCTCGCACTGTCGACAGAGGACGCGGGACGGTCCGTTTGCACGAGCTGTCCGAGGCTCTGAGCCGGGAGGGCGTGGCGATCTCCGCGGCCGGCGTTGCCTACGGACTCGATGTTTTTTCCGAGGCCGGCCTGGTTCATATGGCAGCCGAAGGAAACGGTAAGTACATAGTCGGAATCGAGCCTACGGGCGGCCGCAAGGTGGACTTGACAAGAGGCGTTCGTTATAATGAAGGTATCACATTGCGGGAAAGGCTTTCGGGATACTTGACACGGATCGCCTCCATGTCGGACGCCGAACTTGTGGCCGCGGTCCATACAAGCGTGATCGGCGCTTAGTCGCCCGGGCCCGGCGGTTGCCGCCTGCGGAGTTCGTACGTGCCCGAACCGGTTGCTGTTCCTAATCCTTGGAAATGGAGCCTAGAGCGATGGCGAAAGGAGTCCCCGTTGGATGGATCTGAAGTCTAAGATTCGTGTCGTACCCGACTTTCCCGAACCAGGTATCAGCTTCAAGGACATCACTACGCTGCTTCAGGATGGGCCCGCCCTGCGCGAGGCGGTGCGCATGATGGCCGATGCCTTCCGCGACGATCGGGTCGACGTCGTGGTGGGAGTGGAGTCGCGGGGCTTCATCTTCGGATCGCCCATCGCGTATGAGCTCGGAGTCGGTTTCGTCATCGTCCGCAAACCCGGCAAGCTGCCGTCGGACACGTATCGCGTCGAGTATGCGCTCGAATACGGCACCGACGCTTTGGAAATGCACAAGGACGCCATCAAGCCCGGTCAGCGAGTGCTGATTGTGGACGATCTTTTGGCCACCGGCGGAACCATCGCCGCCGCGGCCGACCTGGTGCGGCGCGCTGGCGGGGAGATCGTCGGGTATTCGTTCCTCATTGAACTGGCCTACTTGAACGGTCGGGAGCGGCTCAAGGGAGAACGCATCCACGCACTGGTGCGCTACGATGATTGACCGTCCCCAGGGCGGGTGCAAGCTACCGCATGTACGGCTCAGGGGGGAGGGGGGAGGCCGTGGGAGTCAGCGAACTTATCGAACGTGTTAGAAGCTATAGCCCGAACGCGGATGTGGACTGCATCGAGCGGGCGTATCGGTTCGCTGAAAACGCCCACCGGGGGCAGTACCGCGACTCCGGCGAGGCCTTCTTCCAGCATCCTCTCGGCGTTGCCAAGATTTTGGCGGAGCTTGAGCTGGATCCCGTTACGATTGCGGCCGGTCTGCTCCACGACGTCCTGGAAGACACCCAGGTCACCCGGGAAGAACTCGAGCGCGAGTTCGGGTCCGAGATCGTACTGCTCGTCGACGGCGTCACGAAGCTGTCGAAGATCCATTTCCGCTCGAAAGAGGAGCAGCAGGCTCAATCCCTGCGGAAGATGTTTCTCGCCATGGCCGAGGATGTGCGGGTGGTCCTCATAAAGCTTGCCGACCGCCTCCACAACATGCGTACCCTCCGGCACCTGCCCGTCGACCGTCAGAAGAAGATTGCAAGAGAGACACTGGAGATTTACACGCCTTTGGCGCATCGCCTCGGCATGTGGAGCATTAAGTGGGAGATGGAAGACATCGCCCTGCGCCACCTGGAGCCCGAGGCATATTACGCTCTGGTTAACCGCATCGCCAAGAAGCGCAAAGAGCGAGAAGGCGAGCTGGAACAGGTGATGGCCACGTTGAGGGAGCGACTGGCAGCGGTCGATTTGGTGGCCGAGGTGCAAGGCCGTCCGAAGCACCTGTACAGCATCTACCAGAAAATGAAAAACCAGGGCAAGGACCTAGAAGAGATTTATGACCTGATGGCGGTGCGCATCATCGTCGAGACGGTGAAGGACTGTTACGCCGCGTTGGGCCTCGTGCACACCCTGTGGAAGCCCGTTCCCGGTCGTTTCAAGGACTATATCGCGATGCCGAAGTCAAACATGTACCAGTCTCTCCACACGACGGTGATCGGACCGACGGGCGAGCCTTTCGAGATTCAGATCCGCACCCGTGAAATGCACTACGTCGCCGAGCGGGGAATCGCAGCCCACTGGCTTTACAAAGAGGGCAACAGGGGACAGGCGGAGTTCGAGCAGAAGGTAGCCTGGCTCCGGCAGGTTATGGAGTGGCTGCGCGAAATGCGCGACCCCCAGGAGTTCATGGAGACGCTCAAGATCGACCTCTTCGAGGACGAAGTCTTCGTCTTCACGCCCAAGGGCGACGTAAAGAGCCTCCCGGCCGGTTCGACACCCGTCGACTTTGCTTTCGCCGTGCACACCGACATCGGCCTGCGCTGCGTCGGGGCGAAAGTGAACGGGCGCATCGTGCCCCTCGATTACCAGCTAAACAACGGTGAATTCGTACAGATCCTGACGGCAAAAACGCCGAGTCCGAGCCGCGACTGGCTGAAGTTCGTAAAGACCTCAAAAGCACGGAGCAAGATCCGGGCCTGGATCAAGGAGGAACACCGCGAGGAGAGCATCGCCCGCGGGCACGAGACGCTCGAGCGGGAGTTGAAACGGCTCGGCGTGGACGCAAAGGAAGCGCTGCAGTCCGACCGCCTGCAAGAAGTCGTGAAGCGGTACGGATTCGTCAGCACGGACGACTTGCTTGCGGCGGTCGGCTTCGGCAAAATCACGGCCCAGCAGGTCATCGGACGGCTTCTCGGCAGGGAAGAGTACGAACGCCGCCGAAAGCAGTGGAAAGCTTCCCAACCGGGTGCCAAACCGAAGCAACGGCCTGGCACCGGGATCAAAGTCAAGGGCCTGGAGAACACGCTGGTGCGGGTGTCCAAGTGCTGCACCCCGGTTCCCGGAGACGAGATTATCGGCTACATCACCCGCGGACGGGGCGTTTCCGTGCACCGCGTGGACTGCCCGAACTTGGCGGCACTCGACGACGTGAAAGAGCGCAAGATCGAGGTCGAGTGGGACGTCGACGAGAAGGGTGCGTTCCCCGTCGAGATCGCGGTCGAGGCCATCGACCGGGCGAATCTGTTGGCGCAGATCATGAACACGGTTTCCGAGCAGAACACGAATATCGGTGCCGTGAATGCGCGTACCAACCGCCAGCAGATCGCTTATATCAATCTGACGGTCGATATTACGGACGTCAACCAAATGTACAACTTGATCGAAAGGCTGCGCAAGGTGAACGGCGTGCTCGAGGTGCATCGAGCTGCTCCCACGTGATCCGGTGCAGCTGCAAGTTACAGAACGAATAGGAGCGCGTGACATTGCGTGCAGTGGTTCAGCGGGTCAGTCACGCCCGTGTCGACGTTGACGGTGAGACGGTAGGACAGATCGGCCGCGGCCTCGTCATCCTGCTCGGCGTAGCCCAGGGTGACGACGAAGCCGCGGCGAAGGCTTTAGCCCGGAAGATCAGCAGCCTGCGAATCTTTCCCAATGAGGCAGGAAAGATGGATCTGAGCCTGAATGATATCAAAGGCGAAGCCTTGGTCGTTTCCCAGTTCACGCTGTACGGCGACTGCAGCAAGGGGCGGCGTCCGAATTTCTCCCGGGCCGCGCGTCCCGAGGACGCTGAACAGCTATACCATCTTTTCTGCGCGGAACTGGAAGGCGCCGGCGTACGCCGGGTGGCGACGGGCGTCTTTGGAGCCATGATGCAGGTGAGTCTCTGCAACGACGGTCCGGTCACACTGATCGTGGAAAGCCCGTCAGAACACTCCAATTGAGTCAAGTTGGTTGTGTTGACACGCATCTTTTGAAACCGATACAATGGCCCTGTCCACCAACAGGCCGGACGACGTCGCGGTCTGTTGAAATAGAGCGTTTTTCAAGCCGTTATGCCACTAAAGGGGGCGCTTTCTTTTGCTCTTCGATGCATTGCGGAAACGGTTCAAATGGCTAATCATTATCGTCGCGGCCGCCTTTGCCCTGGGGCTGCTGTACGTCGGGGTGCCGCTTTTCGGCGGTAACACGGCGACCAGTGCGCAGGTTATCGCGACCGTAAACGGAAACGACATCTCTTACTTGGAGCACCAGACAGCGTTTCAGAACTTGGCTTATCAGTATCAGATGATTTACGGACCGCTGTCTGCTGCGGACCAAGAGTTCTTGCAGTACCAGGCCTTGGAGATGGTGTTGGCGACCAAGTTGGCTCTCGACGCGGCCCGCAAGGAAGGTATTCGCGTGCCCAAGGCCGAGATCGACGAGAAACTGCGTGAGCAGCGGGCCATGTTCGAATCCGACGCCGCCTACCGGCAGGCCCTGCGCGACTTCGGTATGACGGAAAACGACCTGCGGCGACTGATCGAAGAGGAGCTCCTCATCGAGAAAGTGCTCGAGCGGCGCGAGGCGGAAGTTGAGATTACCGAGGAGGAGCTGGCCGCAGCCTACGAGGCGGTCAACGCCCGGCACATTCTGATTCGCCCCGAGATAGTAGAAGGCGAGCAAGATTGGGAGGGTGCCCTGGCCAAGGCGAACGAGCTGCTCGATCAGTTGCGGGCGGGTGCCGACTTCGTCGCTCTGGCGGCGGAGCATTCCGCGGACAGCACCGCGGAATACGGCGGCGAACTGGGCTTTTTCACCCGCGGCGTGATGGTTCCGGAATTCGAGGAAGCCGCCTTCGCGCTCCAGCCCGGGGAGATCAGTCCCGAGCCGGTACGGACCCAGTTTGGTTATCATATCATCGAAGTGCTCGAGCGCCGGGTGCCGGAAGGTGAGGAGTACGAGCAGGCGAAGGAAGGCCTGCGGGTGGAGCTTCAGGCCCAGCGGGCAAACCAGCGTGTCCAGGAGTGGCTGCGCGAGCTGCGTGAGAATGCCGAAATCGACGTGAAGGACCCCCTTCTGAAAGCGATCTGGCACGTGGCAAGCGGTGAGTACCTGGAGGCGATCGAGTACTACAAGGTGGCTGAGACCCAGTCGCCCAACGACGGCTATATCAACTACTCGATGGGCAACGTCTACCAGGTGCTGGGCGATACGGAACAGGCCATTGAACAGTTCCGCCTGGCCACGAGCAAGAATCCGTACGACCCCGAGCTCCACTACGCGCTCGGAATCGCTTTGATCGAAGCTGAGCGGCAGGACGAAGGCGTGGAATCGCTTCTGACCGCGGCCGAGTGGGCTCCCAACGACTACGGACTCCTTTTCCAGGTCCAGTCGACCCTAAGCCAGCTCGGGTACACCGACGAGGCCGACAAGGTCCAGGAAATGATCGACGACCTGTTCGTCCGCTACCAGCAACAGTTGGAACTGCAGCAACAGTTGCAGGAGGAGGCAAGCGGCGCGTCGGAATTGACGGATCCTCTTGACTCCGAGGCCGGCGCCGATCAAGACGGTTCGGCCGAGGCGCAGGAAGGGGTCCTCGAGGACGAGGCGCCGGCGGATGAGTAAAGGCGCTGCCGGGGAGCAAGGGGACAGGCACCCCTCCCACGGCCTACCGTAGCCACCGACGGTGACCGGGCGAATCCCCTCCTGTTCGGACGGGGGATTCGCCCCTTTAGTCTGCCGGCGCTCTGCGCCGGCGGATCTCTGGGACGCTTCATCGCAACTCATCAGGCAAGAAGGGAATGCATCGGTTTGGAACTGTTCGCGCCGCGAGGGACGAACGACATCCTGCCGGATGCCGTGGGCGGCTGGCAGTACTTGGAGAGAATTGTGCGGGAGACGTGTGAACGGTACGGTTACCGGGAGATACGCCTCCCTCTCTTCGAGCATACGGAAGTCTTTGCCCGTGGCGTCGGGGAAACCACCGACATCGTGGAAAAGGAAATGTATACGTTCCAGGACCGCTCCGGGCGGAGCCTGACGCTGCGGCCCGAGGGTACGGCACAGGTCGTGCGCGCCTTTATCGAGCACAAGCTGTACGGCAAGGCGCTGCCGTTCAAAGTGTATTACATAGGACCGATGTTCCGTTACGAAAGGCCGCAGAAAGGACGTTACCGTCAGTTTCACCAGTTCGGCGTGGAGGCGCTAGGAAGCGCTTCGCCCCTGCTCGACGTCGAAATGATCGCCTTGCCTATCTCCCTATACCGGGCCGCCGGCCTGCACGAGTTCGAAGTGCACATTAACTCGATCGGGTGCCACGTATGCCGGCCCGCTTACCGTGAAAAACTCACGGCCTATCTATCCGAGCGCCGCCAGGCGCTATGCCCCACATGCCGGGAACGGCTGGAACGCAATCCGCTCCGCGTCTTAGACTGCAAGAACCCGGGCTGCCGGGAGGCGACGGAAGGCGCGCCAAAGAGCCACGAGCACTTGTGCACCGAGTGCCACGACCATTTTTCCACGGTGCGCGCGGGTCTCGACGCCGTCGGCATCCGCTACGTCTTGAACCCCCGCCTAGTTCGGGGCCTCGATTATTATTCGCGGACCGTGTTCGAACTCATCGGCCTGGACCTAGGTGCCCAGGACGCTCTCGGAGGCGGCGGGCGTTACGACGGGCTGGTGGAACAATGCGGTGGGCCGCCCACGCCAGCGGTCGGCTTTGCCGTAGGGATGGAGCGCCTTCTTCTAAGCCTGGAAGCCCGGGACGCCCTCCGCAGCGACGGCCGGGCTCCGCAGGTGTATGTCGCTGCGCTCGGTGACGCTGCACGCAGCCGTGCTTTGGAGATTGCCTTGGCCATGCGCCAGGCAGGGCTTCGAACGGAGCTCGATTACGAAGACCGGTCGCTCAAGGCCCAGATGCGCACGGCCCAAAGATCGGGCGCGCAGTACGTCGTGATTTTGGGCGATGACGAGCTGGCTGCGGGCCGGGCTGCGGTCAGAAAAATGGCTACGGGAGAGCAGTCGGAAGTACCGCTCACAGGGATTGTCCAGTGGTTGGAGGGACGAGTGAATGGATGAATTGTGGCGTTCAGATGCGTGTGGCACGTTGCGGCTCGCCGACGCGGGGCGAGAGGTCCGCTTGGCAGGCTGGGTAGGCAGGCGCCGCGACCATGGAGGACTCATCTTTATCGATTTGCGTGACCGGTCCGGCGTGGTTCAGATCGTCTTTCAACCGGACGATCCCGAACTGTTTGCCAAGGCGGAGGCGCTGCGCGGCGAGTACGTGATCTCCGTTAAAGGAAAAGTGACAAAGCGGCTCGAGGGGATGGAAAACCCGAAGCTCGCTACCGGTGAGATCGAGGTCGTCGCCGAAGACCTCGTCGTGCTCAGCGAGGCAAAGACGCCTCCCTTCCAGATCGACCGGCCGGGTGACGTCGACGAACGCATCCGACTGCGCTACCGTTACTTGGACCTCCGTCGCCCGGCGCTGCAGCGAAACATGATCTTGCGCCACCGTGTAATGAAGGCTGCGCGCGACTTCTTCGATGAAAACGGCTTTCTGGAACTGGAGACGCCGATGCTCACCCGCAGTACGCCCGAGGGCGCCCGTGACTATCTGGTGCCCAGCCGCGTACACCCGGGCAAGTTCTACGCGCTGCCCCAGTCGCCGCAAATTTTTAAGCAGCTCTTCATGGTGAGCGGCCTTGAGCGGTATTATCAAATCGTCCGCTGCTTCCGCGACGAGGACTTGCGCGCCGACAGGCAGCCCGAGTTTACCCAAATCGACGTCGAAATGTCGTTCGTCGGCCGTGATGACGTCATGCGCATGATGGAACGCCTCATCCAGCGCATCTTTGCGGTAGGCGGAATCGATGTAAATTTGCCTATCCGGCGCATTTCGTACAAGGAGGCAATCGAACGGTACGGATCGGACAAGCCGGACCTGCGGTTCGGTCTCGAACTCGTTGACGTTACGGACATCGTGCGTGACAGCGGGTTCAAGGTATTTGCCGATGCGGCTAAGGACGGGCTTGTGAAGGCCATCAACGCGAAGGGAGCAGCACGCTGGTCGCGCCGTGAGATCGACCAACTGACGGAACAAGCGATCGAGTGGGGGGCGAAAGGGCTGGCGTGGATCGCGGTAGGAGAGGGCGGTTCCCTGCGTTCCGCGATTACGAAGTTCATGGCCGAAGAGGAAATTGCCGCCGTGCTCGAGAGGCTGGCCGCCGAACCGGACGACTTGCTGCTGTTCGTTGCCGACCGTCCGGACGTCGTCCATACGGTTCTGGGACGGCTGCGGGTCGTGCTAGGGGAGAAGCTAGGGCTTATTGATCCGGAGCGCTACGAGTTTTGCTGGGTGATCGACTGGCCGCTACTGGAGTGGGATGCAGAGCAGGGGCGCTACGTCGCCGCGCACCATCCGTTCACGTCGCCGAAGCCCGAGCACTTGGAGCTACTGGAGACGGATCCCGGCGCCGTAGAAGCGTTGGCGTACGACCTGGTCGTCAACGGTGTAGAACTCGGTGGCGGCAGCATCCGCATTCACAGGCCCGACGTGCAAGAACGCATGTTCAAGGCACTCGGCTTCACTCCGGAAGAAGCCCACGAGAAGTTCGGCTTCCTCATCGAAGCCTTGTCGTACGGCGCGCCGCCCCACGGAGGTATCGCGTTCGGGCTGGATCGCGTCATCATGGTGATGGCACGGCTCGATTCGATTCGCGACTGCATTCCGTTCCCGAAGACGCAGAGCGCTATGGATCTCATGACCGGTGCGCCGTCGGATGTCGCCCCGGAGCAACTGGAGGAGCTGGGAATTCGCCTGCTGCCTTCCGCGCGCGGCGGGAAGAGTTAGGTTGTGAGAGGCTTTGGATCTGTTCCACGCGGCAGCTGAAGAAGAACGCCGCCGGGCGGCGCCCCTCGCCGCCCGGATGCGGCCCGAGACCCTCGATGAGATCGTCGGCCAAGACCACCTGATCGGTCCAGGCACGCCCCTGCGCCGTGCCATCGAGGCCGATCGTGTGCCGTCCTGCATCTTTTACGGACCGCCGGGGTGCGGCAAGACGACTTTGGCGCGCGTCATCGCCAAGGTGACCAAGGCGCACTTCGTGACGATCAATGCAGTGACGTCCGGAGTGGCCGACATCCGCCAGGCCGTGCAGGAAGCCAAGGAGCGCCTCGGGATGTACGGTGCGCGGACGATCGCCTTCATCGACGAAATACATCGTTTCAATCGCAGTCAACAAGATGCTCTTCTGCCCGCGGTGGAAGACGGTATTGTCACATTGATCGGAGCGACCACGGAAAACCCATTTTTCTCGGTGAACAGGCCCCTTTTGTCCCGCTGCCGCATTTTCCAGCTGCAGCCCCTAGACGAGGATGCGGTGCGCGAAGTGCTGCGCCGAGCACTAGCAGACGAGGTGCGCGGTCTCGGCCGGATGGGTGTCGATATCGAGGGTGACGCTCTCGATTATTTGGTCCATACGTCGAACGGGGACGTGCGGATTGCCTTGAACACGCTCGAATTTTGCGCGGTGACAGCGGAGACGTCCGCGGACGGCGTACGGCGAATTCGGCTGCAGGATGTGCAGGGCGCGCTGCAGCGTCGCCACGTTCCCTTCGCTAAAGACGACGAGCATTACGACGTCACCTCGTGCTTCATCAAGTCGATGCGGGGTTCCGACCCCCAGGCTACCTTATACTGGCTCGCACGGCTCATCTACGCAGGCGAGGACGTAGCGTACATCGCCCGGCGCATCATGATTCATGCGGCGGAAGATGTGGGTTTGGCCGATCCCCAAGCCCTGGTGGTGGCGTCGTCGGCTGCCCTTGCCGTAGAGCGCGTCGGCCTACCGGAGGCGCGCATCATCTTAGCGCAAGCGGCTCTTTATATCGCCCTAGCGCCCAAGAGCAATTCGGTCATCGCAGGTATCGACTCGGCGATGAAGGCAGTTGAGGAGCACCCGCTTGAACCTCCGCCGCCGGCCATGCGCGACGCGCACTATGAGGGGGCCGAGCGGCTCGGTGCCGGCGTCGGCTATCTGTATCCCCACGACTACCCCGGGCATTGGGTGGAGCAGCAATACTTGCCCGACAACTTGAAGGACGCCGTCTTTTACTCTCCCTCAAGCCAAGGACAGGAGCCGTCCCTCTGGAACATGTTGGAGGAACGGAGAGCTAGGCGCAACCCGCCTTCCCCGGACGCAGTTTGACGACATCTCCTCCACGTGGTACAGTGAATTCCGTAAAGATAGCACGGATTTGGAGGGGATGGCATGCGCATCACGTCCCGGGGCGAGTACGGGGTACGCGCTTTGTTCGACCTCGCGCTCCACTACGGACAAGGCCCGGTTCCGCTAAAGCAGATTGCGGAAAGGCAGGGCATCTCGGAGCACTACCTCGAACAGCTCATGGCCGCCATGCGGAAAAGCGGGTTGGTCAAGAGCGTGCGGGGGGCTCTGGGGGGCTACGAGCTGGTGCAGCCACCACACGCCGTGCGCATCGGCGACGTATTGCGGGCGCTCGAAGGTCCGATCATGACCCAGTCCGACTCCGAGGCCGCGATTCAAGATGACATCCACCGGCAGGCCTTAAGCGCACTGTGGCAGCGTATTGACGACCGCATCAACCAGGTGCTGGACGATTACACGCTGGCCGACCTGTTGGACAAGGTGGAGGATCTGCGGGCAGATACCGGAGCTTTAATGTGGCATATCTAGATCGAGTTGGAGGCGTCTTGACAGTTTGATGCGCAGAGTCTACATGGACCACGCCGCGACCACGCCCCTCGACCCTGCGGTACTCGACGCGATGCTCCCCTTCCTGAAAAGCGAGTTCGGCAATCCCTCGGCCCTTTACGCGGAAGGGCGGCGCGTGCGCAGCGCGCTGGACGAGGCTCGGGATCAGGTGGCGCGGGCGATCGGCGCGAAGGATCCGGGCGAGATCATCTTCACGGCGAGCGGCACCGAGGCGAACAACCTCGCGCTGCGGGGTGTGCTCACCGAGGCGCGCCGCAGCGGAGCGGGCGATCACCTGGTTGTGAGCGGAATCGAGCATCAGTCCGTGTTGGAGACCGCCAAGGCGCTGGCAGATGAAGGCTTTCGGGTCACGTACGTTCCGCCCGGACCGGACGGAATCGTCGCACCGCAGCGGGTGCTCCAGTCGGTTACCAGCGGAACCGTCTTGGTCAGTGTGATGCTGGCCAACAACGAGACCGGTACGTTGCAACCCGTCGCGGCCATCGCAGACGCCTGCAAGGGGCGAGGCATCTTGGTCCATACCGACGCGGTGCAGGCTGCGGGTCAGGTGCCGGTAGACGTCGAGGCGCTGCGCGTGGACCTCTTGTCGCTGTCTGCCCATAAGCTGTATGGACCGAAGGGAACGGGAGCTCTGTACGTCCGGAAAGGCACGTCGTTGCGGCCGCAGATGACCGGCGGGGGCCAGGAGCTTGAGCGCCGAGCGGGAACCGAAAACGTCGCGGGCATCGTAGGCTTGGCCAAGGCGATTGACCTGGCGGTGCAAACGATGGAGGAGCGGACTAAGCGGCTGCGCGTCCTGAGCGATATGTTCCTGTCCGAGGTGATGCGGCGCATACCCGACGTCACCCTGAACGGCCATGCAACAGAGCGGCTTCCCGGCGTGGTCAACTTGGCCTTTCCGGGGGTGGACGGAGAATCGCTGCTGCTCAACCTCGACATGCACGGTGTAGCCGCGTCGACGGGTTCCGCGTGCGCGGCCGGATCCGTGGAGCCTTCACACGTGCTCACCGCCATGGGTTTTGCCGACCGGGCCCGCAGCTCGCTGCGCTTTTCATTCGGCCGGGATACGACAGCGGATGATGTCGAGTACGTCGTCGATGTGTTAGAAAGGCTTGTAAAAAGGCTGCGCAAAGGTTAGAGTAATACGCCGGGAAACAGCAGGCCGGGAGAGGAGGGGACAACAACATGCCACGCAAGGAACGGGTCATCGTGGCCATGAGCGGCGGCGTCGACAGCTCCGTGGCTGCGGCCCTATTGGTTCAGCAAGGATATGAATGCATCGGGGTCACGATGCAGCTCTGGTCCGATAGCCTGCCGAAGGGAAAAAATGAAAGCGGCTGTTGCTCTCTCTCGGCGGTCGAAGATGCCCGGCGGGTGGCGACGCGGCTCGGCATTCCGTACTACGTGGTCAATTTCTCCCATGACTTCTCCGAAGGTGTAATCCGCCAGTTCGTGGACGACTATCTGCGAGGCCGCACGCCGAACCCGTGTATCGTCTGCAACGAAGTGGTAAAGTTCGGCATTCTCCTCGACAAGGCGCGCGAGCTCGACGCAACGTACGTCGCGACTGGCCACTACGCGCGGGTAGGCTACGACGAGGCGTGGGGCCGCTACATCGTGCGACGCGGCGTAGATCCGGCGAAGGACCAAAGCTACACGATGCACGGGCTCACGCAATACCAGTTGAGCCACATGTTGACGCCTTTGGGTGAGTACACAAAGGACCGCATTCGCGCCATTGCCCGGGAGCTGGGGCTTGTGACCGCAGCCAAGCCCGACAGCCAGGAAATTTGCTTCGTGCCGGACGGCGATTATAAGGAATTCATGCGGCTGGTGGCTCCGGAAAGCGAAAAACCCGGCCCCATCGTCAACCGCAAAGGCGAGGTGCTGGGTACGCACCGCGGAATCGCCTTTTACACGATCGGCCAGCGCAAAGGGCTCGGCATCGCGTCGGGCACGCCGCTTTACGTCATCGAAATCGACGCCGAGCGCAACGCCATCGTCGTGGGTACGGCCGATGAAGTGAAGGGCGGCGGGCTCATCGCGGACCGGGTCAATTGGGTGGCGCTTTCCGAACTGACGAAGCCGCGGGTTGTAGAATGTCAAATCCGCTATCATGCGCCTCCTCAACCGGCTGTCATCATTCCGGCCGACGACGGGCGCGTCATCACCCGGTTCATGTCGCCGCAGCGGGCCATTACGCCGGGCCAGCGAGTGGTGTGGTATGATGGCGATGTGTTGCTCGGAGGCGGCACGATCGAAAGAGCTCTCGACGGCCTGGCCAGCAACACCGACGCACTCCTCGCCGGTCGCACGTAAAATCCGGCGTCGCCGCCACAAATCGGTGTGCAGGTCACCCCTGGCTCAAGGCGCACGCTAGAGCCGGGGGTGATCTTTTTTGCGCTCGGTCAAGGGTCTTTTGGGCAAGGAGGTGCGCAGCCTATCCGGGAGTCATGCGGGCATTGTCTCCGGCTTGCTGGTCGATCCGAGCCAAATCCGTCTGGTCGCCGTCCTAGTAACCCGTACGGGACTTTTCCGATCGCAGCAGATGATTTACTGGCAGGATCTGATTCCCTCCGATACCCACCTGACGATCGAGTCGCAGGCGGCCCTGCGCCCTTTGAACGAAATCGCTCCCGACTGGTGGGGGACGCACCGCCGGCCGGGGTTGTGGGGCCGGCCCATCTACGACGACACCGGCCGGTTTGTCGGACGCTTGAGCGACCTGCTGATCGACAGGCTCGGACGGGTCGTGGGCTGTCGCGTCTCGGACGGCGCACTCAAAGACCTTCTCACGGGCCAGACGGAGTTAGTCGGTACGATCGGCGTAAAAGGGGACGGAGAAGGCCTCGAGCTGGTCGGCGCAGGGCGGGGGCAGGCATGAAAGAGGCGTACCCATGACAAGCTATACGAGACGGATCGGGCCCGGAAGGGGGGGTCAGAGTGACGAGACGAAACCGGCTCCTGTGGACGGCGATCGGAGCCTTGGCCGTAGCATACGTCGGGCGGCTGGCGATGGAGCGCAGCGGTTCCAGGCGGCGCAACCGGGCGGCGCGCCAGTTAGGCGGCGTAGTCGACGTACTGTCACGGACCGGACGAACCGTGGCCAACGGCACCATGCGGCTCGTGCGCCGGTAGAAGCGTGAGGAGCGGGGGCGGCCGGTGGACTCCGTTCCGCCGCACCGGCCTCCGCACCTTTCGGGAGGCGGCTTATGGATCGCCGTGTGCGCTTCGCCCTGCTTGTCGTCATCTGCGTCAGCGCCGCGTGGCTCCTGTGGCGGGTGCGCCGGCTGTTTACGCCCGTTGTCTTGGCGGTCGTCCTTTCCTACCTGTTGCTTCCCGGCGTGCGCTTGCTTGAACGGCGCGGGGTACCGCGCCCGGCAGCGATCCTGCTCATTTATGTTGCGACCGGTACCTTGGGGGCCTTGTCCATCGCCCTCGTGATGCCGTACCTTTCACGTGAAATAGCCCTCTTGATCGACGCCTTGCCGGAACAGACCGCTCGCTTGGAAGGCCTTACCCTTGATTGGCTGCGGGAGCTCGGCGCACGGGACGGCTGGCCGCAGAGCCTTCGCGGTGCGATAGAAGGGGTCGTCGGCCAAGTAGAGCGCCTACTGGCTGCGACGGTCTCCCGAGTCGTAGGCCTCGTGATGGGCCTTTTTACCAGCTTCTTGTACGTCCTGCTCGCTCCGGTTCTTGCTTTTTTCATCATGCGCGACCTCCCTCACATGGGCGAGGCCCTGTTGGGTTTGTTTCCGCCCCGCTACCACGAAGACCTCATTCTCCTTGGCCGCCGGGTCGACCGGGTGGTATCGGGCTACATCAGGGGTCAACTTCTCGTGTCTTTGGTCATAGGACTTCTGATCGCCGGGGGCCTTGCCGCGTTGCGGGTGCCCTACGCGCTTGTCGTCGGGCTGATCGGCGGCGCTTTCAACGTCGTGCCCTACTTCGGCCCGGTCATCGGCGCCGTCCCTGCAGTTCTCCTGGCGCTCACGCAGTCGCCGGCGGCCGCGGTTTGGACGGTCGCTCTGTTCGTGGGCGTCAATCAGCTGGAGTCCGCCGTCTTAGCACCGAAAATCGTGGGTGACCTCGTCGGCCTTCACCCGCTGACGGTCATCCTGGCGGTGCTCGTAGGCGCCGAGCTCGCTGGGATAACGGGCATGCTCCTTTCGGTTCCAGCGACGGCGGTCTTAAAGGTGTCCGGAGAGATCCTTTTTGTCTGGTTGGCGAAAGAGCGCGCCCTGTAACCAGGGAGTGACGAGGCAGGAGCCGTGTCTTCCGCGCAGAACGGGTTCGTGATAAAGTGATGATATTGAGATTGCAGTAAGGTCGTGCCGCAGACGTCGGCACGGTGTTTTTGGGAGGCGACGTTTCTTGAAGAGGCTTTCCACCGACGAACTACGCGAGATGTACTTGAGCTTCTTTGTGGAGAAGGGACATAAGAGGTTGCCCGGGGCTTCCCTGATACCCCACGGCGATCCGACCATGTTGCTCACTTCCGCCGGCATGGTACCGTTCAAGCCGTACTTCCTGGGGCTCGAGAAACCCCCGCAGCGGCGCATTACCACGTGCCAACGCTGCTTGCGCACTCCCGACATCGACAACGTGGGCCACACCGACCGCCACGCTACGTTCTTTGAAATGCTCGGCAACTTCTCGTTCGGCGACTACTTCAAGAAAGAGGCTATCGAGTGGGCCTGGGAGTTTGTGACGGAGCGGCTGGAACTCGACAAGGACAAGCTGTGGGTCTCCATCTATCACGAAGACGACGAGGCCTTCGACATCTGGCACGAAGTAATCGGCCTGCCGAAAGACCGCATCGTCCGCCTAGGCCGCAAGGACAACTTCTGGGAGATTGGCGTCGGCCCGTGCGGACCGTGTTCCGAGATCTTCGTCGACCGGGGTGAAGGCTGCGGCCATCCCGATTGCAAGCCGGGCTGCTCCAGGTGCGAACGATTCTTCGAAATTTGGAACCTCGTTTTCATCCAGTACGATCAGGACGCCGAAGGCAATCTGCATCCTCTCGAGCAAAAAGGAATCGACACCGGGATGGGTCTCGAGCGGACGGCCGCGTTCTTGCAAGGGGTCTCGAGCATATTTGAGATCGACACCATGCGCCCGATCGTCGACTACATCGCTGAGCGGGCGGGCACCCGGTACGGAGCCGATCCGGAGAAGGACGTCAGCCTGCGGGTAATTACTGACCACATGCGCGGCGTCACCTTTCTCGTCTACGACGGCGTGCTGCCCGGAAACGAGGGGCGCGGCTACGTGTTGCGGCGGCTGCTCCGTCGTGCGGCACGCCACGCCCGTTTGTTGGAGATCGACGGTCCTTTCCTCGCCTCGGTCGCAGAGCGCGTGGCGCAACAGATGGCGTCGGAATATCCGGAAGTGCAAGCCGAGCTTCCCCGTATTCAAAAGGTGATCGCCCGCGAGGAGGGCCGGTTCCATCAGACGCTGGATCAAGGCGTCGAGCTTTTGACCGGCCTCATCGAAAAGCTGCAAGCGGAGGGCAAGAGCGAGCTGCCGGGTGAAGACGCATTCCGACTCCACGATACGTACGGCTTTCCGTTTGAGCTGACGGAGGAGATCGCCAGGGGGCACGGCGTCACGGTCGATCGCGCCGGTTTCGATGCAGCCATGGAACAGCAGCGGGCCAGGGCGCGGGCAGCCCGGGCCAAGACGGGTTACTTGGGTGATGAAGGTCTGAGCCACTGGCTCGATTTGGATCTGCCGGAAACCGAATTCGTCGGATACGACCGTCTCGAAGCGGAAGCGACCGTCGCGATGCTGGTGGTGGACGGAGAGCCGGTCGAGCACGTATCGTCGGCCGATGCGGCAGTCTACATCGTGCTCGATCGGACGCCGTTCTACGCCGAGGGCGGCGGCCAGGTGAGCGACACGGGTACCATCACGACGGCGGGCGGCCAACTGCTTGTCGAAGACGTGGAGCGTGTAGGCGAAGGCCGGTTTATCCATCGGGCGAAGCTGAGCTCCGGCATCGTCCGGGTGGGGGAGAAGGCCTTGGCCACGGTCGACGCTCAGCGCCGCCGCGACACGGCCCGCCATCACACCGGCACGCACCTTTTGCACAAGGCATTGCACGAAATCATCGGCAGCCACGCGACGCAGGCCGGCTCCCTCGTCGCTCCGGACAGGCTCCGCTTCGACTTTACCCATTTCGAGCCGCTGACGCCGGAGGAGCGCAAGCGCATCGAGCAGCGGGTCAACGAGCAAATCATGGCCGCCTTGCCGGTTACGGCCACGGTCACGTCGCGGACGGAAGCCGAACGCATGGGCGCGGTTGCGCTGTTCGGCGAGAAGTACGGAGAGCGTGTGCGGGTCGTCAGCATCGGCGACTACAGCAAGGAACTCTGCGGCGGCACCCACGTGGAGCGGACGAGCGATCTGGGCGTGTTCAAGATTGTCTCGGAATCGTCCGTCGCCTCGGGTGTGCGGCGCATCGAAGCGGTGGCCGGATACCACGCCTTGCGCTACATCGATGAGGCAGAGTCCATCTTGTCTGACGTCGCCCAAAGGCTCCAAGTTTCGCCGGCGGATGTACCGGCGCACGTTGACCGGCTGGCGGCACAGGTGAAAAACCTGGAACGTGAGCTTGCTCGTCTGCGCGACAAAATCCACGCGGCTGCGGGCAGCGAGCTCGCGGCGCAGGCGATTGAAGTAGACGGCATTAAGGTCCTCGCCGCGAAAGTAGAGGCGGCCGATATGCCGTCCCTGCGCAACGTAGGCGACATGCTGCGCGAGCGGCTAAAGGAGTGTGCCCTCGTGCTCGGCGCGGCGGCCGACGGCAAGGTGTTCTTAGTTGCTATGGCCACACCGGGGGCGCAAGCCCGGGGCTTGAAGGCGAACGAACTTGTGCGTCAGATCGCCCCGGTTGTTGGAGGCGGCGGAGGCGGCAATCCGTCGATGGCTCAGGCCGGTGGCAAGGCCCCCGAAAAGCTGGACGAGGCAATCGCCCGAGCAAGGGCGCTGCTGCAAGGCCAGCTGACCGGTTAGCGGCGCGGGTCCGCTTTGCGGCGGAGGAGACGGCCGGCGGGCGGCGAAGCTATCCCATATGTCATCACCCGGTAGGTTGGTTCAAGGTCAAGCTGCCGGTCCGGGGAGGTCCGTTCGTTGAGTGGGATGCAAGAGACGCGCCTGTTCGAGGCCGTCAGCCAGCCTCAGAGCGTCGGCACGGTGCTCCGCACGGTCTTTTTGGCGTTGGAGGAGAAAGGATATGATCCCGTGAGTCAGATGGTCGGCTATCTCTTGTCGGGAGATCCGACCTACATCACGCGAGATGTGCGGAGCATCTTGCGCACGGTCGAGCGGGACGAGATCTTGGAGGAGCTGATCCGCTCGTATCTAACCGCACAGGCCTAGATTTTCCCCGCGAGCACATTTCGCGATTCCCGGCGGCGGTCCGATAGGGTATACTTGGGAGCGTGCGACGGGGTTCGACGGGCATGTCGAGGGGCAACACTGTAGAGAGAAGGAGTTGGCACGGCCGGGTCTTGCGGCGGCCGGAATGTGACCATGCAGAAGGAAGTCTGGATCGGCCTCGACGTCGGGGAGCGGCGCATCGGCGTGGCCGTCAGCGATCCCCTCGGCATTACGGCCCAACCCCACTCGTACATTGCGCGGTCGGGAGGCGCTGCCGACGTTCAGAAGATCCTCGCCATCGCCGAGGAAGTGGGAGCGATCGGCTTCGTTCTCGGCTTGCCCCTGCGAACCGATGGGTCCCACGGCCCGGAAGCACAGAAGGTGCAAGAGTTGGCCGACGCATTGCGGGCCGAAACAGCCCGACCCATCGAGTGGGTCGATGAGCGGTTCACTACCGTGCTGGCCGAACGGTCCCTGCGCGAGCAGGGCGTGAAGGGAGCAGCCCGGCGGGCGCGCGTCGATCAAGTCGCCGCAGCGCTCATACTGCAGACATTCCTAGACAGGAGGAGACACCATGCATAACGAGAACGAAGCCATCGTTCTGGTCGACGAAGAGGGACAAGAACATGCCTTTCATCTGGTCGATGTCGTGATGGTCGGGGAGCAGCGCTATGCTCTGCTCGAGCCGGTCGAGCCGGAAGACGACGAGGAAGGGGCTTACCTGTTCCGCATCGACACGGAAGACGGTGAGGACCGTCTTGTCGTGGTCGAAGACGACGACGAGTTCGACCGGGTCGTGCAGGTCCTCGAGCAGTTCGAGGACGAAGACGTAGAGTACCTGTTCGACGAGGACGACGACGATCACGACCACGACCACGATTGCGACTGCGGGCACGACCATCATCACTGAGACCGGCGGGGGAGGATGGACGCTGGACACTCAGCCGTCGTCACAGACCCGGTTCGGTTTGAATTTGGATGCCGGGGCCAGGAGCACGTGGGCGCGCGTGCTGGGCACGATGGTGCACGTCACGGCGGCCTTGTTGCTCGCCGTGACCATATGGATGGTCTATGCGTCGATACCGCCTCGAACGCAGGATGAGGCTGCGCCGATCCTCGTCCGCATCCGGCCCGGCATGAGCGCCGGCCAGGTGGCGGACGAGCTCCATCGGCAAGGCCTCATCCGGGACAAGGGATATTTTCTGGGCGTTGCGCGCGTTTTAGGTTCCGAGACGCGGATACAGGCAGGTACGTACGCGGTGACGCCCGGAGCAACCCTCTTCTCCCTGCTGCGGGATTTCCAGCAAGGTAACGTGGTACAAGTGCGGGTGACGATACCCGAAGGGTACTCCGTCCGCGACATAGCACGCCGGCTTGCCGCGCACGGACTCGTCGACGAGGAACGGTTTGTGCGGCTGGCTCTGGGCGAGTACCGTGCCGTCGTCGCCGGCACCGAACTGCCCACCCTCGAAGGTTACCTCTTTCCCGATACTTATTACTTCACTTTGGACATGACCGAAGAGCAGATCCTCGCGGCGATGCTGGCACGCTTTCGGCAGGTGGTCTTGCCCCACGTAGAGCGGGGAGGCCAGGGACTTTCCGCGCACCAGGTCGTGACGCTGGCTTCGATCGTCGAACGCGAGGCAAAGGTGGCGGAAGAGCGCCCCGTCATCGCCAGCGTGTACCTTAACCGGCTGCGCATCGGCATGCCGCTTCAGGCGGACCCCACCGTCCTCTATGCCCTGAACGGGAACGTCGACCGGCTGTTGCACGCACACCTGAGCGTCGATTCGCCTTACAATACCTATCTCTATGCCGGCTTACCTCCGGGACCGATCGCGAGCCCCGGATTGGAATCGATCTTAGCCGTCCTGTATCCGGCCGATACGGGATACCTGTACTTCGTCGCCCGGGGCGACGGAACCCACGTCTTCAGCCATACGTACGCCGAACACGAGCGCGCCGTCAGCCGGTATCGCTGAGCAGGTGGACGTGCACAACCTCCCACCTCCGGCCATATGATGCGGAGTAGACCGTTTCCCGGGAGGTGTTCCGGCGTGTTCACGACCGTCCTGTCTGCCCTTTGCGCGCTCTGCGACGGCTTTTTCTTTCTCCGTGGCTACGTCGCGGGTACGAACGCCTTTCCGATGCCGCTCAGCCCGGAAGAAGAGGCGGAGCTCCTTCTCGCGATGGAACGGGGAGATGAGAAGGCACGCAACATTCTGGTAGAGCGCAACCTCCGGCTCGTCGCCCACATCGTAAAAAAGTTCGACAACACCTACGAGGAGACCGACGACTTGATCTCGATCGGGACCATCGGATTGATCAAGGCGATCCGCACTTTCGACCGGCACAAAAACACCCGTCTTGCGACGTACGCGGCCCGCTGCATCGAGAACGAGATCTTGATGCATTTGCGAGCCAACAGGCGGGTGCGCAGCGAGATGATGCTTTTCGACCCCATCGGGGCCGACAAAGAAGGGAACGAGATCGCCCTAATTGACATACTCGAGGCCGACGTCGACATAGAAGGAGCCGTAGCCCAGGCCGCCGAGCGGGAAGCGGTACAACGGAAGATGCAGGTGCTCAGCCGCAGGGAACGGCGCGTCATCGAACTGCGCTACGGCCTGGCAGGCGGGGTGAGAAAGACCCAGCGGGAGATCTCAAAGGCCCTCGGCATCTCCCGGTCTTACGTCTCCCGGATCGAGAAGCGCGCGATCACCAAGCTGCAAAACGCAATGGCATCTTGCCCCAAACTTCTTGACTCAGTCCCCGGGCAGAGCATGGCTTTTCGTACCGCACCCATGTGGTATAATAACCTTGGTCAATTCTTGCCTGCCCGAGGAGGCATGCTGTTGTTACAGATTCTATGTCCCAATGACTTTGCCCAATCGATCTTCGACATCGATCTCGACGGGCTGAGAAAGCTCGGAATTTCGGGAATGATTCTCGACTTGGACAATACCCTCATGGCCTGGGATCGAGACGAAGTCCCCGCCAAGGCCGTCAAGTGGGTCAACACGGCGAAAGAGAAGGGCTTTTCCCTTTGTATTGCCTCAAACGCCACGGGTTCGCGTGTCGCCCACATTTCCGAAACCCTTGGCATTCCCGCCATCTCGAAAGCGGTCAAGCCACGCAAGAAACCGTTCCGGAAGGCACTGGAGATCTTGAAGTTGCCTCCGGAGCAGGTGGCCGTCGTCGGCGACCAGGTGTTTACCGACGTCCTAGGCGGCAACCGCATGCAGCTTTATACAATCCTCATCAATCCCGTCAGCCGTAAAGAGCTCCGCACGACGCGCATGGTGCGGCGGGTCGAGCGCCGGGTTATTCAACGGCTGCACCGGAAAGGTTACCTGTCCGATCGCGCCTTCCGGCTGCGTCTGGGCGAACCGTGCGCGGACGGTCCATCGAGCGGAAAGCAGGGACGGTACTGATGGCGGGACGGGAAGCTGTCTGCCAAGGCTGCGGGAGCGTGTTCCAGTCGGAACATCCCGACGAGCCGGGATACGTGCCGCAACACGTCCTCGAGCGCGGCCAGACCGACCTGCGGTGCCGCCGCTGTTTCCGTCTCGAGCACTACGGCGTGAAACAGGCGGAAAACCGCCGCACGGTCCCGTCGGCGAGCCTGGCGCCGCCCGACGCGCCCGGAGAAGTGGAACGGGCCGTGGCGGACGCCGACGCGGTCGTCATGGTGGTCGACCTGTGGGATTTTGAGGGTTCTTTTCTCCCGGACCTGGTTGCTCCGGCTCGAGGCCCCGTCATTATGGTCGTCAACAAGGTTGATCTCTTGCCCACACGCACTCCTCGCCATGAGGTCATCGCCTGGGTACACGATAGGGCCCGCAGCGCCGGTGTGAACGCAGCGGAAGTACGTCTGATCAGCGCCGAACGGGGGACGGGCGTGAAGGCGCTGCGCAAGTTCTTTGAATCGGAAATCGGCCCTCGCAGCCGCATCGCTCTCGTCGGCGCCGTCAACGTGGGCAAGTCCGCGCTGATCCGAGCGCTGTTGCCCAAAGGCTCATCGGGGCCTACCACTTCCACTTTGCCCGCCACGACCCAGCACGTCGTCTCGCACTCATTGGGTCGCGACGGCCTTACTATCCTGGATACGCCGGGAGTAATACCCGGTCACCGGATCCCGGATCTTCTTTGTCCGCAGTGCGCCGCCGCGCTCGTACCCAGGAAACGTCTCCGCAGCAAGCTGGTACATATGGGCGGCGGAAAAGGCGTCTTGTTCGGTGGACTGGCGGCGGTCCGCTGTGACGATGAGAGCTTGCCCCAGATCGTTACCTTGGCCTTTACCTCCGAGAACGTCCCGCTACACTACACTCGCGCCGCAAGGGTCATCGAGCTGCTGCAAGGCGAGGGAAAGCATTGGCTCCACACCGATTGCCCCGCCTGCCGCAGCCGCTTGGAAGAGGGCGGCTGGGAGGACGTGCAGTACACGGTGAGCGAGATGGAGGAGCTCGCAATACCGGGCCTCGGCTGGGTCTCGCCTCGCGGCGGCGAACTGCACGTCACCGTCACGGTGCCCGCAGGCGCCCTCGTCAAGCTGCGTCCTCGCCTGATCGGCAGCAAGACCCCCTCGCGCAGTGCTGCTCCGAGAAAAAGAACGGGTTTCAAATCGAAGCGCTGAAGAGGAGTTTACCTGCGGCGGCAAGAATCCTTCATTCTTGACTCGGCTTCAGGGGAGCGGCCGAATGAGCCCTTGTCGCGTCCGAGGAGGGAGATTGATTGTCTCTACGCTTTCTTACAGCAGGTGAGTCGCACGGACAAGCCCTGACCGCCATTTTAGAGGGCATGCCGGCCGGGCTCCCGTTGCCCGCCGACGCGATCGATGCGGAACTTGCCCGGCGCCAAACAGGATACGGTCGCGGACGGCGGATGAAGATCGAACAAGACCGTGTGCAAATCCTTTCCGGTTGCCGCTTCGGCTACACCCTGGGCAGTCCGATCGCGTTGCAGATTACAAACCGCGATTGGAAGAACTGGGAGGAGCGGATGGCTCCGCAGGCGACCGCCGGGACTGAGGGGGAGGAAGGGCCGCCTGGACCGCCCGAGTGGGAACGTGTGCGCAGTCCCAGGCCGGGCCATGCCGATCTAGCCGGAGCGCTGAAATACGGGCACCGCGATCTGCGCAACGTGCTGGAAAGGGCCTCAGCCCGAGAGACCGCCGCGCGCGTCGCCGTGGGCGCCATAGCCAAAGTGCTCCTGCGCCGTTTCGGAATCGACGTCGGCGGCCACGTGGTGCGCATCGGCGACGTGGAGGCTCCGGGTTTTCGAGGCGATCTGGAGGCCATGCGGCAGGCGGCTGAGGCCTCCGAGGTACGCTGCGCCGATCCCGAAGCCTCCGTGCGCATGATCGGTGAGATCGAGCGGGCGAAAGCCCAAGGCGACACCGTGGGCGGCGTGTTTGAGATCATCGCGGTCGGCGTGCCGCCGGGCCTTGGCAGCCACGTCCATTACGACCGCAAGCTGGACGGGCGCATCGCGGGGGCGCTCATGAGCATTCAGGCCATGAAGGGCGTCGAGTTCGGGCTAGGATTCGAAGCGGCGAGGCGCTTCGGTTCCGAGGTGCACGATCCGATCGGGTACATACCCTATCCGGATGACTGGAGCCCCGACAGTCCCGACCGGCTCGCCTACGGCTTTACGCACCACCGAAACAACGCCGGTGGAATCGAGGGCGGCATGTCCAACGGAGAACCGATCGTGGTGCGGGTAGCCATGAAGCCGATCTCGACCCTGTACACGCCCCTTCCGAGCGTGTCGTTCGAGACGAAAGAGGAGCTGCCGGCCAGCATCGAACGGTCCGACTACTGTGCCGTGCCCGCGGCGGTCGTAGTGGGGGAGGCGGTCGTCGCCTTTGAACTGGCCAGGGCCTTTCTCGAGAAGTTCGGCGGAGACAGCATCGCCGAGATCGACCGGAACTACCGCGGCTACCTGGAACAGCTGAGGAGCGTGTAGTCCATGGGCCAACCGGGGCCGCGGCACGTCATCCTGCTCGGGTTCATGGGGAGCGGAAAGACGACCGTCGGAAGGCTGATCGCCGAGCGGATGGGCCTTCCCTTCGTCGATACCGACCGCTGCGTGGAAGAGCTCGCGGGCATGACGATTCCGGAGATCTTCGACCGTGCCGGCGAAGAGACTTTCCGTTCGTATGAAACGCGGGCCCTGCGCCACGCCTTGGACGGGCCGCCGTCGATCATCGCGACGGGGGGCGGCATCGTCACGCGCGAGGAGAACTGGCCGCTGATGACGTCTCGTGGTGTGACCGTCTGGCTGCGGGTCGGCTTCGACACCCTGCGCCGGCGCTTGGCGGACAGCAAGGACCGTCCTCTTCTCTCGGGCGACACCACCTGGGAGCGCACCCGGCGGCTTTACCTCCAGCGCGAGCCCCTATACCGGCGCGCCGCTGCCTGGGTCGACGGCGAGCAGCCCGCAGAGGTAGTGGCCGACACCGTCATCAAAGCGGTCGGCAGTCTGCCGGACGCGCGGAACGATCGGGTGGAGTAGGTGACCATGGTCGAACTGCAGGTCTTATCTGGACGGACCGATCAGTATCCCATTTACGTAGGCGCCGGTACGCTGCCTCGCCTCGGCGAGTTGTGTGTGAAGGCCGGGCTCGGCCGGCGTGCGCTCATCGTGACGGACCGCAGCGTCGCGTCGCGCTATCTCGACACGGCACGGGATTCCTTAGCGCGATCCGGTTTCGCCGTGGAAGCCGCGGTAGTACCCGACGGTGAAGAACAAAAATCTTGGCAAACGGCAGGAAAGCTGCTCGACCGCTGCGTCGAGGCGAAGCTCGAGCGCACGTCCTTTATAGTGGCGCTTGGCGGCGGGGTCATCGGAGATCTGGCGGGCTTCGTCGCTTCCGTTTACATGCGCGGCATCCCCTTCGTCCAAGTACCGACGACGCTCCTGGCTCAGGTGGACGCGTCGGTAGGGGGGAAGGTAGCCGTCAACCATCCCGGGGGCAAGAACCTGATCGGGTCCTTCCACCAGCCCGCCCTCGTCTTGAGCGATACCGCCCTGTTGGATACGCTGCCTGACCGGGAGCTGGCCGCGGGCATGGCGGAAGTGGTAAAACACGGTCTGATCCGTGATCCTGAGCTTTACGCCTTCGTTTCGGAAGCGCCGGAACGTTTCCGCAGCCGGGATCCCGAGGCGCTGCGGCGGGTGATCGTCGATTCGTGCCGCATCAAGTCGGACATCGTCTTGCGGGACGAAAAAGAGCAAGGCGAGCGGGCCGTCCTCAACTTCGGCCATACCATAGGCCACGCCGTCGAAGCCGCCGCGGGGTACGGCCGCTATACCCACGGTGAAGCGGTCGCCATCGGCATGGTCACGGAGGCGCTGCTCTCGACAAAGGTCGGGCGTGTGACGGCAGAGGACATAGCAAAGTTGGTTCGGGTGCTGGAAGATCTCGGCCTTCCAACCCGTCCCGAGCCAGGTGTGGTGGCCCACGCCGGAGAATACTTGATGCGGGACAAAAAGGTCCGGGAGGGAAAGCTGCGCATGGCGCTTCTCGCCCGGATCGGGTGGGCCGAGGTGACGGACCAAATCGGGCCCGAGACGGCGCTCTTGGCTTTGGAGCGTGTGACGGCGGGAGACTACGCTCTGTGAAGGGGCGGAACATCTGGGCGGGAGCGGATGCGGTGTGAGTGACGGACGCAAGCTGGGTATCCTGGTATTGCACGGACCCAACTTGAATCTGCTGGGCACGCGGGAAGTCGCCGTCTACGGCCACACCCGGCTCGAGGAGATAAACCGTGCGCTGGAAGCCCGCGCCGAGGCCCACGGAGTGCGTATGGAGATCGTCCAGTCGAATCACGAAGGTGAGCTGATCGACGCTATCCACCGTGCCCGGGACTGGGCTCATGGGATCATCATCAACCCGGCGGCCTACACCCACACGAGCGTTGCCTTGCGGGATGCCCTGGCGGCAGTCGGTTTGCCCGCCGTGGAAGTGCACCTGAGCAACGTGCACGCCAGAGAGCCGTTTCGGCACAGGTCCCTCACGGCGCCGGTCGTTTGGGGTCAGATCGTAGGTTTCGGCCCCCTCGGTTACTTATTGGCCTTGGATGCTTTAGTGGACCGTTTGACAAAGCATGCAACATGACAGAGGAGATGGAGCAAGTGGCAGATGTTACCCGGCGGCTTGAGGCGATCCGGGCCCGGCTGAACGAGGAAGGCCTCGACGCGCTGTTGGTGCAGAGCGCGGTGAACAGGCGTTACCTCAGCGGGTTCACGGGCAGCGCCGGCGCGCTCGTCATTTCCCCGGAGCGCGCGTGGATTTTCGTCGACTTCCGATACGTCGAGCAGGCAAAAGCCGAGGCGCCGGCCTTTGAACTCGTCCAGTTCGACGCTTTCTTGCCACGCCTGCGTGAGGTGTTCCAAAGCGCGGGTATCGAGCGCGTGGGCTTCGAAGCAGCGCACGTGAGCGTAGCCGCCTCGAAGTCGCTCGAGCGTGAATTGCCGGACGTCGACTGGACCCCTACCGTCAACTGGGTTGAGACGGCCCGGGGCATCAAGGAGCCCGAGGAACTCGCTACAATGCAGCAGGCAATCGACCTGGCCGACGAAGCCTTCGAGCATATTCTCGGTTATCTCGAGCCGGGCAGAACCGAGAAGGAGATCGCTTTGGAGCTTGAATTCTACATGCGTCGCCGCGGAGCAGAACGTTTGGCCTTTGCTACCATCGTCGCTTCGGGCCCGAACGGTGCCTTGCCCCATGCCGTACCGACCGATCGTGAACTGCAGCGCGGCGATCTCGTGACCCTCGATTTCGGCTGCGTGGTGGACGGCTACGCTTCCGACCTGACCCGCACGGTGGCGATCGGCGAGCTCGACGGGCGGGGGCGGGAGCTGTATGAACTCGTACTGCGGGCCCAACTCGCCGGCATCCAGGGTGTTCGTCCCGGACGGCTCGGCAAGGAAGTGGACGCCGACGCACGCAGCGTGATCGCGCAGGCCGGATACGGTGAACACTTCGGACACGGTTTAGGTCACGGCGTCGGCTTGGAAGTGCACGAAGAATTTCCCAGGCTGTCCACTCGCGGCGAGGTAGAACTCGAGCCCGGCATGGTCTGCAGCGTGGAACCCGGCGTCTACATTCCTGGTTGGGGCGGCATCCGCATCGAGGATTTGGTCGTGGTGACGTCCGATGGATGCAGAGTCCTCAGCCGGTCAAGCAAGGAGCTTCTAATCATTTAGGGTGACGAGTTTGCTTGGAAGGGAGAGAGCGCAATGATTTCAGTAAACGATCTGCGTCCTGGACTCACCATCGAGCTGGAGGACGGCATCTGGTCCGTCATCGAATTCCTCCACGTCAAACCGGGCAAGGGTGCTGCTTTTGTACGTACGAAACTGAAGAACATCCGCACGGGTCAAGTACAGGAACGGACATTCCGCGCCGGTGAGCGCGTCCAGCGGGCTCACATCGAGACCCGTGAGATGCAGTACCTCTATGCCAGCGGCGACGAATACGTGTTTATGGATACGACCTCGTACGACCAGCTCACCCTCACGCGGGATCAGCTGGGTGACGCTTTGAAGTACATGAAAGAGAACATGGTCGTCCAGCTGCAGATGTACGAGGGAAAGCCCATCGGCGTGGAACTGCCTACCACCGTCGAGCTCGAGGTTACCTACACCGAACCGGGGCATAAGGGCGACACGGCAACGGGAGGCACAAAACCGGCCACCCTGGAGACCGGCATCACGATTCAAGTGCCCCTCTTTATCGAACAAGGTGAAAAGGTACGGGTGGACACGCGCACGGGCGAGTACCTGTCCCGCGTGTAATCGAGCCGAGGTGAACGAGCTCGCGAACAGTGAAAGGTCCCACATCCTCGGGGGTGGGGCCTTTTCTCATATTCGGCCTCCGTGGGACATACAGTTTACCGTGACAAGTCCCCTGGAGGTAGGCCGATGCGTCTTGCTGATCCGATTCGCCGTATTCTTCCCAGACGACTGGCCGACGCGCTGGATTTGGCGTTGGATAAGGCGGGATCCGGTAGACTACAGTCGCTCCGGATTCGCCGGGACAAGCCGCTTTCCGTCACAATCGACGGCACTGAGCGCTTCCCTACGGACACGGGCGAGCTGAGGAGGGAACCGCTGCGGCCTCTTGTGCCCACCGCCGCGGAGGTTGAAGACATCCTGGTCGCCGCCTCCCAAGGTTCGTATTATGCCGTCGAGAGCGAGCTGCGCCGGGGGTACTTGACGCTGCCCGGGGGCCACCGTTTGGGCGTAGCCGGCGAAGCAGTCACAGGGCCGGACGGAATCGAAAGCCTCAAGCACATTACCTCGGTCCACCTGCGCTTCGCACATGAAGTCATCGGTTGCGCAGACAAGGTGTTGCCACACATCGTATCTCCCGGCGCGGTGCGTCCTTGGCACACGCTGGTCGTGGGCCCTCCCGGTTCGGGAAAGACGACCCTCCTGCGCGACATCGTCCGGCAACTGTCTCTCGGGACCCCCCAGGCCGGCGGCCGTGGCTTTCAGGTGGCCGTTGCCGACGAACGTTCGGAAATCGCCGGGTGTTACCAAGGTCAGGCGCAGCTCGACGTAGGTCCCCGCACTGACGTGATAGACGGTGCGCCGAAGGCCGCGGCCATCGCGATGTTGATCCGGAGCATGTCGCCAGAAGTGGTGGTGACGGACGAAATCGGCGCACCCGAAGACGCGGCGGCCGTCGCGGACCTTCTGCGCTGTGGCGTGACGCTCATCGCCTCGGCCCACGGAACGAGTTTCGAGGACCTCAGCCGGCGGCCTATGTTCAAGCCGCTGCTCGAGGCCCGGGCCTTCCAGTGCGTGATCGAGCTGAGCGGCCGCCGGGGAGTAGGAACGGTCGAGCGGGTAGTCGATCCACGGCGCGCGACCGGGGCCGTGGCGGCAACTGCATACGCAAGGGGGCGAGCCGGGTGACCCAGCGGCTCATAGGAGCGTCCCTCATCGTGTTAGGTGGTAGCCTCTACGGCCTTGCCCTCGCCCGCACGTTGCACGCCAGGTTGCGCGAAGTGCGGGAGTTGGTCGATGCACTGCACCTGCTCGCCGCCGAGATCGCCCACGTCCGGGCGCCGTTGCCGGAAGCATTGGAGCGGGTAGCTAGGGCCAGCCGGGGCACGGTGCGTGTGCTGTTCAGTGAACTCGGTGCGGCGGTCGCGAGGTGCAGCGAAGGACCCATCGGCGGGGTTTGGTCGGCGGTGCTCGCCGCGTGGGCCGACCAGAGCTCGCTGGAAGGCGAGGAGATCGACGTGTTGCAACGCCTGGGTGGGCTCATCGGGCGGACCGGCGTCGACGATCAGGTGCGTGCCCTGCGCCACGCAGCGGAACGTCTAGGCACAATTGCGAATCGGCTGGAAAGCAGCGTTGAACGGGATGCCCGGCTGCGCCTCTACTTGGGGGTGGCGGGCGGCGTCACCTTGGCCATCTTGCTGGTCTGACCGGTGGGAGGAGACGGTAGGTGGACATTACCCTGATCTATCGCATCGCGGGCGTGGGGATCATCGTTGCCATCTTGCATATTTTCCTGTCCCAGGCCGGCCGGCAAGAGCAGGCGCAGATGTTGAGCCTCGCCGGTGTACTGATCGTGCTGCTCTCGCTGATCCAGCTCATCGCGCAGCTGTTTCGCGACGTAGAACTCGTCTTCCGCTGGTGGTAAGCGATGGAGGGCATTATTCGCATCGTCGGTATCGGTATCGCCATGGCGGTTGTCATCGGTATTCTCCGGAGCACGCACACACCGATGGCCGTGCAACTGAGCATCTCCTTTACCGTGGTCATGATGCTCGTCCTGATCGAACCGCTGCGGGAAGTTCTGACCTTTTTCGCCGAAATGGGCCGGCGCGCGGGGATGGACCGGCATCATCTGGAGGTGCTCTTTAAAGCCGTCGGCATCGCTTACGTCGCTTCGGTCGGTGCACAGCTGGCCAAAGATGCGGGTGAACAGAGCGTGGCCGTCCTGATTGAGCTGGGCGGGAAGGTGCTCATCCTCACCGTCGCCATCCCCGTCTTCAGCAGCATCCTGCTCTCCTTGCTGCGACTTCTGCCTTGACCGGAAGTGGAGGAAAGGAGCACCGCGCATGAGCCGAGCCGGTCGTCTTATCCTTTGCATCAGCCTCGCGATCGCGACCTATACGGCGGCGGCGCGGGCTCAGGTGCCAGCGACTACGGCCCCGGTCATCGATGTGGTGGACGAACAGATCGGCGCGGTGCCAACGGACGAAATGGAGCGCTTTCTCGCCTCCCTGGATCCGACTGCCCGCGATGTTCTGCCCCCCTTTGATTTGCGCTCTTTGGTGCGCGATCCGGCAGGACACGGCGTGCGGGTTGATTTTTCCCAGTTGCTCGCGTGGGGCGGCCGGTTACTGTTGGGGGAGATTGCCGAGAGCACACGGCTACTCTTACAACTTATCATCTTGGCTGTGGCGAGCGCGCTGCTCAAGGCGTTGGCGGGGTCTTTGGGCGGCAAAGACGTGACCGACGTTGCGTTCATGGTCTCCCTGCTCGCACTCCTGCTCCTCGGCGTACAAGCTTTTCGCACCGTAGTCGACCTGGCAGACGGCGCGATCACCCAAATGGTCTCCTTCATGCACGCCGTGGTGCCCCTTCTTACTACGCTGCTCGTCGCCGTCGGAGGTGTCACGTCGGCTGCGGTCTTTCACCCTCTGTTGATCTCGGTCGCCGTCGTCGTAGGTACGGTCGTGCGCACCGTGATCCTTCCGCTGGCCTTTGCAGGAGTCGTCATTACGCTGATCAGCCAGTTCTCCGATGAAGCGACGGTCGGCAGGTTAGGCGGACTGATCCATAAGGCGAGTACAACCCTGCTCGGCATCGTGTTCATCGTCTTCCTGGGGGTCATCGCGATGCGAGGCGCTTTGGGGCCGGTCGTCGACGGGCTAGGCATTAGAACGGCAAAGTTTCTCACGGGAACGTTCGTTCCGGTCATCGGCGGACGGCTGGCCGACGCGATGGATGTCGTGGTGGGTGGATCGCTGTTGATCAAGAATGCCGTCGGCGCCTTCGGCATGTTGGTCGTGTTCGTGATTACCGCCTTGCCTGCGCTGAAGATCTTCTCACTTCTGATCATTTTTCGCGCGGCCACTGTGTGTATCGAACCGATCGCCGACGAGAAGCTCGTGCGGGCCGTCTCGAGCCTGGGTGATGGCGTAGCCTTAGTCCTTTCTTGCGTGTTGACCGCTGCGCTCATGTTCTTTCTCTCGGTAACGGCCCTTGTCGCGCTTGGAAATCTGACGGTGGTGATGCGATGATTTCCGCGGTGACCGAGTGGATTCGCGCCGTACTGCTCGTGTCCTTCCTGTCGGTTTTGGTGCGGCTGCTCTTGCCGGACAACGGGCTACGCCCGTTCGTGCGGCTTGTGACCGGCCTCGTCGTCTTGTCCGTCCTCGTCCAGCCGATTCTGGTGCTCGTCGGTGCGGTGCCCGGTTGGGACGGGCGGCCCTTGGAAGGATTGGCGAACGTGTCGGTACCATCGACGGCGGCTTCACTGGCGGCGGGAGAAGCTGTGCGGGATAGGGGACGGCAGGCCGCGGTCGAGCAAGTTCGGATGCACGTGCGCAGTCAAATCGAGGCCCTCGTCTCGTTGGTGGCTGAAGTGGACGGCGTGCGTGTGGAGGAGCTGGTCCTGAGCGAAGACGGCGTGGACGGCCTTGCGCTCGCCCTGGATGGCAGACGGGATCCGGGAGAAGAACGGGTCCGCGAGCTCTTGTTCAAGTACTTCGGCATCGATCCGGACGTGGTGACGCTGCGGTGGACGGAGGAGGGAGCTTGACATGGACGGATGGCAACAGTGGGTGAAGCGCTTCTTGCCGGGGGGCGACGGCAGCGGCACGCAGTCCCCGCGCCGAGCCCAATCCCTTCTCTTACTGGCCGGTCTCGGCGCGCTGCTGCTTCTGCTCGGCCGCCTTGATTCACCCGCATCTCCTCCGGCAACGAACCTCCAAAGCGCGGGGGTCGGCCTTCCTGCTTCGCCGCGGCGGGAAGGCGGATACGAGGCGGAGCTCGAGGAGCGGGTCGAAAAGCTCCTCCGTGCCATGCGCGGCGTGGGCGAGGTTGAGGTGATGATCGTCCTGGATTCGTCCGCCCGGCACGTTTTCGCCATGGAAAGGACCGAGGAGAGGAGGTACGAACCGTCGGCGGATGGCGCCAACCCATCTCTAGCCGAGGTGCGCCTGACGGAACGCCCGGTCATCGTCCGGGAGGACCAAGGGCGCAGCGAGAGCCCGTTGGTCGTAACTTCGTACCAACCCGAAGTGCGCGGGGTGGTGGTGCTCGCCGAGGGTGCCTACGACCCCGGACTGCGATACGAGCTGTTCAAGGCGGTGCAGGCGCTCTTAGGCGTTCCGGCTCACCGAATCCAGATATTCCCAAAGGAGTGAGGCATATGGCGGTTTTTCACGCGGTCGAGCGCAACGTATGGAAACGGGTGTTGCTCCTGGTGTCGTTGCTTCTCGTGGCGGGGCTCGTCTACGTGGCGACGGAGTCATCGCTGACTTTGAGACCGGCCACGGCCCCGGCGCGGCTGGAAGAAGTTTCGGGCGACGGAACCGGCGACGCCCCGGCAGACGACATTGCGGCCGGCGGAGGGTTGTCAGTGACCGTGGAACCGGTATCGGCGAGCTTTTTCGACGAATACCGGCTCGAACGTGAACGGAGCCGCTCGCTGCAAGTGGAGCAGCTGCGGTACCTGATTGAGAGCGGCCACGTCGACACGGAGCGTGAGGCCGTGGCCGAGCTGATTGCCCTGTTGGACCGGACGGATCTCGAGCTCCAAACGGAGAGTCTGTTGCGGGCCCGGGGATTGACGGAAGCGCTGGTCGTGATCGGGGACCACGGAGTGATCGTCGTGGTAAACGAGACGATCGGTCAGAGCGAGGCCCATGCAATAGGCAGCATCGTGGCGCAGGTGACCGGCAAGTCGCTGGAACACATCACGATCAGCGACGGGGTGCGGTTGCCGTAACACTCGGGCAGGAAAGGAGACGCCTAACGAGAACATATAAGGCACCTATTGATGGGAATCTAACCAGAGCGGTCCATGTGCGGGCCTTTGGCCCAACGTGGCACTCCTGCACTTTTCGGGTGACCCGCTTCGCACGGGTCGCCTATCGCGAAAGGAGTCGAAGGGCTCATGCAAGTGCATGAGATTAAGGAGCTAATCAAGGCTGTCTCGGACAGCGAGATCGTAGAGTTCATTTTTGAGGACGACGCCTCGGACCTGCGCATCGTGTTGCGCAAGGCCGCGGGCGCCGTTCCGGCTCCGGTCGCCCTGACCGCAGCCCAACCCGCGGCACCGCCGCAGACTACGTTGCCGCCCGCTGCGGCCCAGCCGGCGTCCGATGTGCAAAGCGGCGAGGAATCGTTTGACGACGAGCGGTACATTACCATTACCGCCCCGATGGTGGGCACCTTTTACCGCGCGCCCGCGCCCGACGCGCCGCCGTACGTCGAAGTCGGCGACCTGGTCGAGGAGGGCCAGGCCTTGTGCATTATCGAGGCGATGAAACTGATGAACGAGATTGAATCCGAAGTAAGGGGCCGAGTGGTGAAAATCCTGGTGGAAAACGCCGAACCCGTCGAGTACGGACAGCCCCTCTTCGTGTTAGAGAAGGAGTAACCGTGTTCAGACGAATCCTTATCGCGAACCGTGGTGAAATCGCGCTGCGCATCCTGCGCAGTTGCAGGGAACTGGGCATTGAAACCGTTGCCATCTATTCGGAGGCCGACCGGGACAGCCTGCACGTGCGCCTGGCCGATCAGGCGGTTTGCGTAGGACCCGGGCCGTCGGCTCAGTCTTATTTGAACATCCCGAACATCTTGTCCGCTGCCGTCCTCACCGAGGTGGACGCCATCCATCCTGGATACGGCTACCTTGCCGAACAGGCGCACTTTGCCGATATGTGCGCTACCCACGGAATCAAATTCATCGGCCCTTCGGTGGAAACCATCGAGCGGATGGGCGATAAGGCCGTGGCAAAGAAGATGATGCAAGAGGCCGGCGTTCCGGTGGTACCCGGCTCCGATCAAGCCGTCGATTCGGTGGAAGAAGCCTTGGCCCTTGCCGACGATATTGGCTATCCGATCATGCTCAAGGCCGCCGCAGGCGGGGGAGGTAAAGGCATGCGCCTTGTGGCGGACCGCGACGAGCTGCGCCGGGCGTGGCCCGTGGCACGGGGCGAAGCCCAAGCTGCGTTCGGGGACGACCGCCTTTACATGGAACGGTACATCGAGTCGCCGCGCCACATCGAGATCCAGATTTTAGCCGACGAGCACGGCAACGTGATCCACCTCGGCGAACGGGAGTGCTCGATTCAAAGGCGCCATCAAAAGCTCATCGAGGAGGCCCCGTCGCCCTTCATCGACGCCGCTTTGCGCCGGCGGATGGGCGAGGCGGCAGTGCGGGGCGCCAAGGCGGTCGGATACTACAATGCCGGCACGATGGAGTTTTTGGTCGATTCAAGCGGCAACTTTTACTTCATGGAGATGAACACCCGGATCCAGGTCGAACATCCGGTCACGGAGCTCGTCACCGGGGTCGATATCGTGAAGGAGCAGATCCTCATTGCGGCGGGTGAGCCCCTGCGCTACTCGCAGGGCGATATCCGCTGGCAAGGTCACGCGATCGAATGCCGGATCAACGCGGAAGACCCGCAAAACGACTTTCGCCCCTCGCCCGGCACGATCACGTTTTACCATCCCCCGGGGGGCCCGGGCATCCGCGTCGACAGCGCAGCCTACACCGGTCTTCAAGTGCCGCCTTACTATGACTCGCTGATCGCTAAGGTCATCGCCTACGGTGCCGACCGCGACGAGGCGATTCGCAGGATGCAAGGTGCCCTTGACGAATTAACCATTGAAGGAATCAAGACGAACATCGATTTTCACCGGGCCGTCATGGCAAACGAGCGGTTCCGGCGAGGTGAGGTCGCCACCGACTTCTTGGCAAAGTATATGCAAGAGCTGGTTGTGGCAACACCTGAAGGATAAAGCACGTGCGATGGTTAGGGAGGCGCGAACGTGACGGAGAGAAATGAGCGCAACGAACTTGGGGATGTGCGGATAGCCAACGAGGTCGTGGCAGTCATTGCCGGTTTGGCAGCCGTCGAGGTGGACGGCGTAGCCGGCATGAGCGGCGGCATCGCCGGCGGCATTGCCGAGCTGCTTGGCCGCAAGAATCTGGCCAAGGGCGTGAAGGTCGAGGTAGGCGAGGCTCAGGCCGCCGTCGATCTGTTCGTGGTCGTCGACTTCGGCGTGCGAATTCCCGACGTCGCCTACCATATCCAAGAGAACGTGAAGCGGGCCATCGAAACGATGACCGGACTGCAAGTCGTTGAAGTCAACGTCCACGTGCAGGGAGTCCATTTCCATCAGGAAGAGCGCGTCGAAGAGGCTAGGGTAAAATAGCGGCCTGTCCTGGGTGCATGAGGAGTGGAGTACAATCGCCGTGCGCACGATCGACCGCATTGCCATCGTGTTTTCCGCCGTCGTCTTGACCGCCTTGGGACTGATAGCCGCCCTGTCCGCCCTCGGCTGGCAGCCTTCTCCCCTCGAGACGGCCGCGGCTTTCCTCACCCAGCGCCGAATCGAGGCGGGTATCGGTGCCTTGTTGTTGTTGCTCGTCGCCTGGTACTTGGTGACACAGTCGCTGGCGCAGCCCGAGGCGCGCAGTATCGTGCGCGATACGAGCCTGGGCAGCGTGCATATTCAGTTCCGGGCCCTGGAGAATCTGGTCACGCGCACGGCACAGGAGGTAAAAGGCGTCCGTGACGTAGAGGCTTCGATTCGTGCGCACGGTGAAGGCGTCGGCGTCGGCGTCTCCTTCAACGTGCTGCCCGACGTGAAAATCCCGGAGCTGTCCGACGAGGTGCAAGCGCGCGTGGAACGGGCGGTGCGCGAGATGGCCGGTCTTTTAGTCACGGACGTGGCGATTGAAGTGCGTAACGTCGTCGGACAACCGAAAGCCCGGGTCGAGTGAGGCGTCACGCTATGGAGTCGATCCATCGCATCCTCGAAGCTTTATGGAACAACAAATGGAGAATTTTCGGGGTTGCGACAGCCCTCTTCCTGAGCGTCGTGTTCCTCGCGTTCGGCTTTTGGCGGGCCTTGGTTGTCTTTCTCATCCTTGTGACAGGCTACGCGGTGGGCGCGAGGGTCGACGCCGGCGCACCTCCTCTGCCCGACGGCATCTTGCGCTACTTCACACGGCGGAGGCGGTGACGCACGCCCGTCGTCCGGAGCTTTGCGGTGTAAGGGAGAGGTTATCAATTTGAGTCGGCGATTGGCACGCGAAGCGGCGCTGCGCGTTTTGTTTCAGGTTGAAGTGGGACACAGCGATGTCCATGACGCAATCCGTTACAACGCGGACGAGCTCGGGCTTGACGAGAACGCCCGCAGCTTTGCCGCCTCTTTGTGCCTGGGAACCCTGCAGCATCAGCCGGATATCGATCGGATCATCGAGGAGTACGCGGTCGACTGGCGCGTTGCTCGCATGCCTTACGTCGATCGCAACATCTTGCGCATGGCCGTCTACGAGCTGCTGTTTGCCGATGAGACGCCGGCCAGCGTGGCGGTGAACGAAGCGGTCGAGCTAGCAAAATTGTACGGCGACCGCGATTCGGGACGGTTTATCAATGGCATCCTCGGCAATGTCGTCCGTGAGCGGTTGGCCCGCCCTTCGGAATGAAGCAGTCGTCCCTCCCATAGGATGAATGGGAAGAATCCTTGCTGGGCTGAGGAGGGAGCGGGGGATGTGGGTACGCATGGCCGTCGGTGTGCTGGTCGGCCTGGTCACCGGCCATTTTACCCAACTCGGTTACGCGGCCTGGATGACTGCCGGTGCGACGGCGGGCTATTTAGCCGAACTTTGGGTTACCCGGAACAACCGCCCCGCAGTGGATGCCCCGAACCGGGATCACCTACCGACCTGAGGTCTGTCGCTACTCGAACCACCGGCGATGAGGTGCGGCCGCCCTTAAGGGGCGGCTCGTCGCGTTGGTGCGCCGAGAGCCACGGCATGGCCGTGGGTCAGGGCAGGTCCGGCCGCGCCCTTTGTCGAAGTGGTAGCGGAATCGTAAGGATGCAGAGGAGGACCTGTCGGTGACGGAGAGCCCTGTGGCCCTCTCGGTGAGCGAAGTGACCAGTCTCGTCAAGGGAACGTTGGAAGGCGAACCTGCGCTCCAAAACATTTGGGTGCGCGGTGAAGTGTCCAACTTTCGCAGGCCTTCGTCGGGCCACCTTTACTTCACCCTAAAAGACGACCGCAGCCGCCTGCGGGCCGTGATGTTCCGCAGCCGCGCCCAGGCCGTCACGTTTCAGATTGAGGACGGCCTCACGCTCCTCGTACGGGGTTCCGTCAGCGTCTACGAGGCCTCCGGCGAGTACCAATTCTACGTTGAAGAAGCGGTGCCGGCGGGGCAGGGTGCGCTATACCTAACCTTTGAGCAGCTCAAGGCGAAATTGGAAGCAGAGGGACTGTTTGCCCAAAAGCGACCGCTGCCGTTTTATCCGCGCACCGTGGCGATCATCACGTCGCCTACCGGCGCGGCGGTGCGTGACATGATCAGCGTCACCCGGCGCCGCAACCCGACGGTCAACTTGATCATCATACCGGCCGTCGTTCAAGGCGAGGAGGCGGCGCCTAGCATTTGTCAGGCCTTTTCCGATGCGCAGCATTTGGATGCCGACGTGATCATCTTCGGTCGAGGCGGTGGTTCGCTCGAGGAGCTGTGGGCGTTCAACGAGGAGTCCGTCGCCCGGGCGATCTTCGCGAGCCGCATCCCTACGATCTCGGCGGTCGGCCACGAGACGGACTTTACCATCGCTGACTTCGTGGCCGATTACCGGGCGCCGACGCCTTCTGCCGCTGCCGAAGTGGCCGTGCCCGAGCTGCGTTCGCTGCGGGAAACGCTAACCAATCTCATGGGCAGGGGGAGCCTCGCCCTCAAGCGGCGTGTCACGCACCATCGCGATCGGCTCAGGCTGCTCGTACAGAGTCCCGCCTTGACCCAGCCCGACCGGCTGTTGCGTGAGAGGCGGCAGCGTATCGACGACCTTCTGCAGCGCGCAGGAAGCCAGGCAGCTGCAGCCTTGGAGAAAAGCCGGCAAAGGCTGCAGGTTGCGACCGCCAAACTCGATTCGCTGAGTCCCTTGGCTACCTTGGCGCGGGGATACGCCATTTGTACCCGCGAGGACACGCGGGAGATCGTGCGGGACGCAAACTCCGTGCGCCAAGGCGATCGACTTCTGATTCAGGTAGCAAACGGTACGATTCCCGCGCGGGTCACCCGTCGCACGGACAAGGACGGGAACGTACCGGCTGATGAGGTGAAACAGGCACAATTGCCGCTTTGAGGAACGGAGGTTCACGATATGGCGACCGAGCCCGTAGAACAAGGCCTGCCGGAAGAAAAAATTCCCTTCGAGAAACATATGGAGCGGCTAGAGGCCATTGTCCGCACCCTAGAGCGGGGAGATGTGCCTCTGGAAGAATCTTTGGCGCTTTTTGAGGAGGGCGTGCGCATTGCCCGGATCTGTTCCGAGCGGCTCGATGCCGTCGAAGGGAAGATCGAAGTACTCCTCGGCGTCGGGAACGAGGGGCCCATCACCGCACCGTTCCGGTCGGAGGAAATCGTGAAAGAGGACTGAGTGCATGCCTTTTGAGGGAGCATCGGCTCGGCTAAACGAGTATTTGCAGTGGGTCGCGGCGCGCGTCGACGAAGGCTTGGCCGGCTACCTGCCTCGGGTGCAGCCCGAGGCCCGCGTCTTGCGCGAAGCCATGGAGTACAGCGTGATAGGCGCAGGCAAACGGCTACGGGCCGCTCTCGTCATCGAATCCGCCTACGTTTGCGGTGCCGACCGGGAGCGCGCAATGCCCGTCGCCTGTGCCATCGAGATGATCCACGCCTATTCTCTGATCCACGACGATCTGCCCTGCATGGACGACGACGACTATCGCCGGGGCAAACTGGCAAATCACAAAGTCTTCGGGGAGGGCATCGCCGTGCTGGCCGGCGACGCCCTGTTGACGCAAGCGTTCTGGCTCCTGTCGACACTGCCCGTGGTGGCGAGCGTGTCCTGGGACAATACCGTGCGCATTATACAAGAGGTCGCACAAGCGGCCGGCGCGGAGGGTATGGTAGGCGGGCAAGTCGCCGACTTGGACGCCGAAGCACGTCCTCCTGACGCCCGGCTGTTGGAGTACATCCATACGCACAAGACGGGGGCTCTCTTCCGGGCGAGTACGAGGGCGGGCGCGCTGCTTGCCGGCGCCGACGGCGAAACGCTCGAAAGGCTCACTGAGTTCGCCGGGCATTTTGGCGTTGCCTTCCAGATTGTCGACGATCTCCTCGACGTCGAGGGCGATCCGGAAAAGCTGGGAAAAAAGACGGGCAGCGACGCGCGCCAGGGAAAGCTCACCTACCCTCGGCTCTACGGCATCGAGCGATCCAGGTCCATGGCCGAGAAACACATTGCGTCAGCTCAAAGCGCGCTCGCCCCGTTCGGGGAGAGGGCTCGGATTTTGCGAGAGCTCGCCCAGTTTGTCGCTGTCCGACGCGCGTGAGAGCGGGGGCCCTGCATTGGATTCCGCGGGATCGCCATGTTATAATGAGGCCAGACGCATAGGTGGTGCAGTATCCTAGTCAGGTCGACGCGCTCGAAGACGGGCCTAAAAATCCGTTGAGGGCACATCGATGAAGTCCCTGG
>LSQX01227075.1_pt1 | contig 67597 bp, 63 predicted proteins | sample 654561 | NCBI WGS metagenome assembly LSQX01 (sample SAMN04489861, study PRJNA283612) | anaerobic digester metagenome | isolation source: 4 biogas reactors fed with cattle manure at either 37C or 55C with and... | place: Denmark: Kongens Lyngby | collected 2014
CGTCACGAACCGTTCTTTGCCATCAATTGTGCCGCCTTGCCCAGAGAGCTTATATCCAGCGAGTTGTTTGGTTATGAGGATGGTGCTTTTACCGGTGCACGTAAAGGCGGGAACCCTGGTAAATTTGAACTGGCCGATCAGGGCACCATTTTCCTCGATGAAATTGGAGAAATGCCTTTAGATTTACAGGGTGCTTTCCTGCGTCTGCTCGAAGAGGGAACAGTAGTCCGGCTCGGAGGCCGGGAAGTTATTCCGGTAAATGTCAGAATTATCGCGGCCAGCAACAAAAACCTGTTGGACGAAGTCAAGAAAGGGAATTTTCGTCTCGACTTGTACTATCGTCTGAGTGTCATGGAGATAAAGATACCGTCTTTGCGGGAGAGAGTCGATGATATTCCAGAATTGGTAGACTATTTCATTAAAACCATCGGCCCCAAACTGGGAAAACATATTCGGGGTATTGACCCGAGTGCTCTAGAACTCCTGAAGCGCTACCAATGGCCGGGCAATATCAGAGAACTCAGCAATGTTATTGAAAGAGCGATAAACATGACTTCCGGCTCTTACCTTACCGAGGAGCACTTCCCCGCCGAAATTAGAAACAATATAGCAACAGCAGAGCCCCCAACGGGGTTAAACCCCACTAAAGAGTATCTGGAGGAGCAGGTGATAAGAGACTGCCTGAGAAGAAACAGGAATAGCCGCAAAAAGACGGCGGAAGAGTTGGGCATTTCTCGGGCGACACTTTACCGAAAAATGCTCAAATACTCAATCGACTAAACGTGTCAAGGGTGTCAGGGTGTCAGAGGGACGGTTCTCTTGACACCTTTTCGACAGCAGGGTGTCAGAGGGACGGTTCTCTTGACACCGTATCACATAGTTAGAACAGGCATAAGGTGTAAATAATTGGTCAATGGAGAGGTAATTGGTATAATAAAAACAATTGTCATACGGTTGTGAGCTCTACGCCGGTTCAATGAATATATAGGTTAGGACCAGTTTATGGCTTCAACCGCTAGTTATGGGGGGATTGTGTGTTTGAGGGACTGTCATCCAGGGTTTTGTTGCGTACCGGTTTTCAGGTGGTAGGGGTAATAGCTATCGTAATGGGGGTAGCAGGTTTAATTAGTGTAGTGGGAGTCGTTATTAGCGAGGAAATGCAGCCCTTAGTATTGCGATTTGGAGCTATTCTAGCTCCAGTGTTTATTCTGGCAGCCGGAGTTTATCTAACTATTGGTTCCAAGGGATTGGTTGAAAAACTTTGTCCTGATAGCGAAGAAAAGCCCGAGTCAGGCGAAGCTCTATTTGTCTTGGCGATGAAAGTATTGGGGGCCGTGTTAATAGTAACGGCTTTGCCCATTTTAGTACAAGCAATATCAAGTTTTATTTACATAAAAAGCTATGGCCCCGTATGGAGTCAGGGTCAAATCGCATACGTCCAGGGACTTTCGACACTTCTGAAACTCATCATTGGTTGGTATCTGCTTCAAGACGGTAAACTTTTAGTGGATTTGGCATTTCGAAAGTAGGGGGCCGGAGTTCTTATTTGAGTACAAATATGGGGGGACTTAAATGGCAGGTGCGTGGCCAATTTTTAACCTGATAATTTATTTGGGAATATTTGGTATGGCGGGGTGTCAAGGGGACGGTTCTCTTGACACCTTTTCGACACCATGCATTGGGGACGAATTGGGGTAATCATTTTGGGATGACCATCTTTGAGCAGCGCAAGGATGTAGTACATTCTACCATCCCTATTTTAATTTCGGAGACATAATCCGATCCGTCCTGGGAAGCAATGGAGATATAAACCTGAACGATTAATGCGGCAAAAAGGTCGCCGAGAAAGTGGCAGTCGACGGCGCTAAGAGTCAACGCCAACAATTTTCCGGTTGCCTGAGTCTTAGTTCCATGAATCTGGCCCCGGGAAGCGGGTTGAAGATATAAGGCTCAATATCGTAAAATCCCAGTGACTCATATAGGTTTTGGGCTTCCTGCAGACGGGAAAGGGTATCGAGTCTCATACGGGAATAGCCCAAACTCCTGGCTTTCTCGATCATCATAATCGCCAGCCTGCGCCCGATGCCATACCCCCTGCATGCCTCGCGTACATACAGCCTTTTCATTTCGCTTGTATCCTCAGAAAAACGGCGCAGGGCTGCGCACCCGGCTGTTTTTCCATTCAGCATGGCCAAAACCAGGGCTCCGTCCGGAGGTGCATATTCCCCGGGCAGGTTTTGCAGTTCGCTGGTAAACCCCTGAAAATCAAGGTCAATACCGAGTGAAGCCTCATATTCCAAAAACAATCTGCGGATTTCCTCCAAGAGGCGTCCCCTGGTAGCCCATGAGAACTCTATCACCGGTTGATTAACCATAGTCGCTCCTATAAAGACCCTCTGTCTGAACGTTGTGGTATGATGCTGAAATCGCTCACACGTTGAGAATCAGGTATTAGATCCAGGATAACAGATCAAAGCCGACCGGGAAACATGAATACTCGTCCCGCTTCCGGTAACTATAAAGAAGAATCACCCAGTCGGATGAAATCATGAAGGAAGCTGTCGTATTGCTGACCGTGTTATTGTTAAGAGGTAGCAGCCTGTCCTATCAACTCATATGGGAAAGGACTGCGGTAAGGTCGGAGTGAACTTGGTGTTAGCTCCAAATGGAGGTAGAATAAAACTTAAGAGATATTAATTAATAAAGGAGGCCTCGACGTGGCAATCGTAGAGTGGCAGAAAGACGGTACGGTAGCACTCATGATCATGAATAATGCCGAAAACAGGCAAAACCTCGAATGGGCCGAAGCCATGATGTCTACCTACGACGAAATAATGGCAGACAACGAAATAAAAGCGCTGGTGCTTACTTCAAGTGACCCCAAGAATTTCAGCCTCGGAGTTGACGTGGAGTGGGTAGGCCAAAAAATGAGTGAGCAGGACTACTCGTCGATAAACAAGTGGGTAAGGAGAAACCATGATGTCTTCACTGCTATGCTGATGGCTCCGGTCCCAACCATTGCGGCAATCACCGGCCATGCTTTCGGTAACGGAGCCATCCTTGCCGCAGCGTGCGACTTCCGGTTTATGAGATCTGATAGAGGATTTTTCTGCTTACCGGAAATTGACCTGGGCATACAGTTTATCCCCTCTCAGATCGAATGGTTGAAGCGCGCCATACCCTACCATTTTTTGATTAGACTGCAACTCACAGGAGACAGAGTAGCAGCGCCGGAGCTGGAAAAACACAACGTAATAATTAAAGCCTGCTCCAACCGTGAAGAGACGATTGCCGAAGCAGTCGCATACGCAAAAACCTTTAACAAATCTCGCACCAATATGGCAGAGATGAAAAGAAGAACATACAAACATATCCTTGATGTGATGGCCAATATAGACCCCGAGTATATGACTGTAAAACCGTTGGGCTAAAAGATAAACGTGTCAGGGTGCCAGAGGGGTGTCAGAGGGACGGTTCTCCTGACACCCCTAATACATGTAACAACTGCCACATCCAGGCAATATCCTGTAATAGGTTAAGAAAGGATGTGGTAATATGCCTGTGACTACTTTTACGCCCATTCAGAATGTGTATATATCATCTGCTTATCCTGACCAGAACTTTGCCAATCGTACTCAGGGTGATGTATTGTTCGTAGGTACGTTTACTAGCCCTAACGATATATACAGAAGCCTCTTGCTATTTGATGTGTCTCCCTCGAACCGAGCGATACCCCCCAACAGCACAATCGAATCGGCATCACTGATTCTGTCCATGTATAGAAATGACAATCCGGGAACCGCACTGGTGGAGGTATTAAGGCTGGTAGATTTCTTCGATCAAAATACGGTTACTTTTAATAACCGGCCGCCGACCAGTCTTTTTCAGGGCGCCGTGATACCTCAAGCGGCACCGGCATTAGTAAGCATCAATCTGAGCCTCCTGGTCGAAGGCTGGTACAGCGGCAGCATACCTAATAATGGCATTGAAATCAGGGGGCTGGAAAACGAGGATAATAATATTGTTGGATTTCGAAGTACCCGCTTTCCGAATAGCGGCTTTTGGCCGGCTTTGCAGGTAACCTGGTCAAAGGGAACAGTATCCGGTACCGTGTTTGAACAGCTTTCAGGCGCTCCCGCCATGTCCTCTTTGATTGATATGTCAGGAAAGGAACAGGCGACCTTTATTATCTTGAATAGTACCAATGGAACCCTGCAGGGCAGTGTTTTGCTGCAAAACTCGGGGACTAATCCAGTCAGCGATCCCAATACAGCGTTCAGCATCCCGCCAGGTCAGGAGCGGGTCATAAACTACACTGCAGCGGTCGATTTTCTGCGGCTCCGTTTTACGGCGGCTGGAGCTGGCACATACGTAGTGCAGTCCAAAACCCGGGATGAGTAGCAGATAACTTAAGGGAACCTAGAAAAAGGGGACGTTTTATGGGTGTGAATATCACCTCCAGTAGATGGTAGATCTATCTGGAGGTGATTCTTTTGGCTGTCTTTTTCGCTTGTATTAGCACAGTTTACCTGTTTGGATGAAGATTTGTTTGCTCAACGGCTGTAATTTAATCTGCCCGACGGAAGTTCGCAAACCGTTTTCCCAGAGTTCGAAATGCTGCTAAAATCAAACCAACTCTCCTCCACTAACATAACAGGATTAGCTCGTATTGTCAGGCACGACTGACCGGGGAAGAATGCTTTTTTTACGCCCTTTCATATAGTCATGTAGTCTCGGATTCCCCTCCAAAGCCATAACCTTTTCCGCGGCACATCTGTTTATCCCTGGCATGTGTATACCAAATATCTTGGGCCGTTATTGTTTCACCAACAAATGATACTTTGTGAAACCAAGTTCGCCTTACATCCCTTGCGAGGAAATACGTTACTTCGTTTGAGAAGGGAGGTGGATTTTGTGGCAAACGTAATTAGTAATGAAATGCAGGTAGTAGTTTTCTCATTGGGACAGGTAGAATATGGAGGTGATATTAACAAGGTTCAGGAAATTATTCGGCTGCCCGAAGTTACCGCATTGCCAGTATCTGCTGGATTACTATATTGCATTGACCGCTGAACTAAAAAAAGACGGAATCAATATCAAAGATGCTGCCGAAATACTGGGAGTACCACGCTCGCTTTCTATCCTCGTAATCGTAAGAGTAACAAAACACCTAAACCTAAGCAGAACTATGTATCTGACAAAGAACTATCCGCAGCAATCAAAATGGCCTGTAACCGCTATCCCCTTTATGGCTATCGCCGTATTCGCGTTATACTCAGACGCGAATTTAACATAAATGTCAGTCAGAAACGAGTTAACCGGGTTATGAATAAACTGGGTCTGAGACATGACCAAGACCTATCTCAATGGTTACGGCTGGCTCTATATTATGGCAATAATTGACCGCTATGATCGTTCCATCGTTGGCTATGAAATCAACTCCCGATCCAGAGCCACCGAGTGGTTAGCCGCCTTTGACAAAGCAGTTAAGAACCGTTTCCCTGAAGGAACCAGGGATCAAAAGGTCTAATACTTCAAGTAGATAATGGCTGCCAGCCAACCAGCCATAAATTTGTTAAAGAATTGTCCACTTGTGACGTAGCTCTTTTGTATTCGGCCTATGCCACACCGGAACATAATGCCCATATTGAGCGTTTTTTCGTACTCTCAAAGAAGAAGAAATCTACTATAACTTGTACGAGACTTATAGTGAAGCAATTACCTCTATAGAGGCTTACATAGATTTCTATAACAACAACCGTATCCATTCAGCTCTGGGATATTTGACTCCGGCTGAATATTACCAGCAAAGTATTCTACAGAATGTTGCCTAACTGTGTTGACAAAATGGGGGGCAGTACAAGTTGTTGGTTACCGAGGAAACGAATCTACCTCCGCATAATCCCCCTTTGATCTCCCAAACTAAGCTATAAGTAAAAGAGACGGGAGGAGTCCCTATGTCTGAACCGAAATTCACCAACCGACTAATTAACGAGAAATCCCCCTACCTCCTGCAGCATGCTCATAACCCGGTGGATTGGTATTCCTGGGGTCCGGAAGCCTTTGAGAAGGCAAAGAGTGAGGATAAACCGATATTTCTAAGCATTGGCTATTCTACATGCCACTGGTGCCATGTCATGGAACGGGAGTCGTTTGAGGATCTGGAAGTTGCGGAGGTCTTGAACCGCGATTTTGTTTCCATCAAGGTAGACCGGGAGGAAAGACCGGATCTGGACCATATATACATGAGTTTCTGCCAGGCCTTGACCGGACACGGCGGATGGCCGCTCTCCGTTTTCCTCAGCCCTGACAAGAAGCCTTTTTTTGCCGGGACTTATTTCCCCAAAGAGTCCAGAGGTGGGATGCCTGGATTTATCACTATACTAAATGGAATCAGCAGGGCATGGAAAACCCAGCGCGAGGAACTGCTCCGCCAGGGTCAATCGGTGTTGCAGCATATCTCCCGCTCCGAGGTAATCCAGACCGGTAACACCGTTACCCGGGAGGACGTGAGCAGGGCCTACCGCATCCTGAGACGCAACTTTGATCAGGAATACGGAGGCTTTAGCCGGGCCCCCAAGTTCCCTACACCGCATCTGCTTTCCTTCCTGTTGCGTTATGGGGTGTTGAATAATGAGGAACTGGCTATCGAAATAGCGGTCAAAACCCTGGACGGGATGTACCGAGGCGGAATCTATGATCATATAGGTGGCGGGTTCAGCCGCTACTCGACTGATGAAAAATGGCTGGTGCCGCATTTTGAAAAGATGCTCTATGATAATGCTCTACTGCTCATAGCTTACTGCGAGGCCTATCAGTTGCTGCGCCGGGAAGAGCACCGAACGGTGGTTGAGGAAGTTGCAGCCTATATCATGCGGGAAATGACGGCTCCTGAAGGTGGATTCTATTCGGCGGAAGATGCGGATTCTGAGGGTGTAGAAGGTAAGTATTACCTGTGGACCCCCGCCGAGGTGTTGGGGGTCCTGGGAGAGGAGAACGGACGGGAGTTCTGTGAGCTTTATGACATCACCGAAACCGGCAACTTCGAGGGCAAAAGCATACCAAACCTGATTAAGACCCCTCGGGAGCGGGTGAAGGCAAGGATGCATGCTCTGGCAGGTGCTCGACAAAAGCTCCTGCAGAGCCGGAGTAACAGAATTCACCCCCATAAGGATGACAAGATACTGACCTCATGGAACGGCCTGATGATCGCCGCCCTGGCCAAAGCTTCCCGAGTCCTTGAGAACACTGCCTGCATTAGGGCTGCGGAGAAGGCAATGAACTTCATCTTAAGCAGATTGTGGCGGTCGGACGGCCGACTGATGGCCCGTTATCGTGAAGGGGAAGCCGCCTACCCCGCTTATGCGGATGACTATGCTTTTGTTGTCTGGGCCCTGCTGGAGCTATATGAAGCTACGTTTAATTCGGATTATCTCAGACTGGCCCTGGAATTAAATCGGGACCTGCTCAGGCTGTTTTGGGATGACCGCGAGGGAGGGCTGTTCTTCTATGGGTCTGATGTGGAGGAGGAGATTCTCCGCCCCAAAGAAATCTATGATGGGGCTACCCCCTCAGCCAATTCGATTACGGCCATGAACTTCTTGCGCCTGTCCCGGATGACAGGCTCTCCCGAACTGGAGGAGAAAGCATCTCAAGTGTTGTCGACATTTGCTTCAACGGTTAAACAGTACCCCGCAGGCTATACGGCGCTGTTGACAGCAGCCATGTACCTCCTTTACCCGTCCCGGGAGGTTATTGTCGTGGGAGAAAGAGATAATCATGAAGTAAAAAAGATGCTGGATTTGACTAATGCCACCTTCCTGCCCAACTCTGTCGTTATGTTCCGTCCCGTGCCGGGCGATGGTATTACCAAATTGAACTTCAGGTTGAGCGAATACGAGTCGTTAGACGGAAAGGCAACTGCTTACGTGTGTCAGGACTATGCCTGTCAGGCTCCGGTTGTCTCAACCTCCGATTTGAAAAAACTGATAGAGCCGCCAATGGTGTCACGAGAACCGTCCCCTTGACACCTTCGAGCCGCCAATGGTGTCACGAGAACCGTCCCCTTGACACCTTTGACACTCCCGGCACCTTTCACTCGCCAAATAAGCATCTCTCTGCTAATATATACACATCAAATCGATAATGGCCAAATTCTTGTGAAGAGGAGATTGATTTATGGCTAAGAGCCTAAAGATCGTATCGGATAATTGTTGCGATCTGCCCCCGGAAATTCTAAGAAAGTATGATATCAAACAGATTAATATGCTGGTTCGCTTTGGAGATAGAGAGATTAAGCCCGGGGAAATGAACAACGACGAGTTTTACAGAAATATGGCCAGTTCGCCGGTTTTACCCCAGACAAGCCAGCCGGTAGTTGAGGAAATAATCCGGGTTTACAGTTCTCTGCTGGAAGAAAAAGACACAGAAGTGATCGGCATTCATATGTCATCGGGCCTGTCCGGCACCGTGCAGAGTGTGCAGATGGTTCAGGAGATGCTGCAGCAGCCGAGATTACATATAATAGACTCACTCAAGGCCTCCATGGGCCTCGGGCTTATGGTTCTGGAGGCGGCCCGTTTGGCGGATAAAGGTGCAGGGGCTTCAACCATTCTGAGTCGTCTTGAGGAAATGAAATCGAGTGTGCGGTGCATTTTCTCGGTGCAGAACCTAGAGTACCTGATAAGCGGAGGCAGGATTTCCAAAGGCAAAGGCCTGATAGCCGGGGTATTAAATATCAAACCGATTCTTTGTATCGATGACACGGGTTTTATTATTCCTTATGACAAAGCACGTGGACACCGCGCCGCCCTGAAAAAGGTCCTGGATATCATGGGGGAACTGGGGAGTAACCTTAATGGGCAGACCGTCGGTATCAGTCACGCTGCAGCTTTGGATGATGCTATATACTTGAAGGAGAACATGGAGCAACGGTTTGGGGTTAAAGAGGTTGTGATCGGGGAAATAGGCCCGGTTATCGGTTCTCATGTGGGTCCGGGAACCTTTTCCATTTTCTTTGAGTCATAATTGCGCGCGGTACTTATCGGAAGGGAGGAGAATTTCTCATGCCTATGTCAAAGGAGGACAAACTCAATTTTGCTTTCAAGGTGGCCCTGGCCATAGCTGAAGAAGAGAAACTGGTTTCTCCGGCCGAGCTATGGATGGCCAAATGGGATCTCTCCGAAGACGACATAAAACGGAGCCACAAGAATGTTAAGAGCGCGATTGACAAATTGCGTGGTACTCAGAAGGTCGATTATTCCCTCCTGGAGCTCAGGATAAGGGATGGAAAACGGTTTGATGTACCTACAGCGCAGGCCATAATAGGGATACTTTATGCCCGCGGAGAGTTTGTGGAGGTTATCGATTCTTTAGATTATGTTCCCGGTGAAGTTAAGGAATACATTGAAGCGGCAAAAAAGTATTATCGCCCGGTAAGGGTGGATAAGGAATAAGCACGTTTCCAGGGAATATTTTGCCGCGCAGCCATAATATCTTGAAAATGAGCTTGGGTGTATAACTTTGTCCGGATCTTTTGACCAACCGGGGAACGTAGGAAAGATGGAGGTGTCAGTTCGTGTTCCGCATTGGTTTGAGAAAATCCAAGGGGCCGGTGTTGGAATTGACATGGACTCCACTACAGGTGATACTTGGCATTACCGGGTTGGTTGGCACGGGCTTGATGCTTGGAGTCCTTATCGCATATTGGCCGCAGCTGCCGGCCGAGATACCGACACATTTCGATTTCTCAGGAACGCCCGATAGTTGGGGTTCCAAACAGAGCCTGCTCTACCTGGCCGGTATCGGGGTGATCCTGTACTTGGTGATGATTGTTCTCAGCCGGTTCCCTCACTTGTTTAATTATCTGGTGGCCATCACCGAATCCAATGCAGAAAAACAATACCGCATGGCCGTAACCCTTATGCTCACCCTGGCGAACGTTATGATATGGATGTTTACCTATATAGTCTGGCAGACCATACGAACTGCCCTGGGACATTCCGAGGGCTTGGGAGAGCAGTTTCTTTATGTCATTCTGCTCGTAACCCTTGGTCCGATAGTCGTATACTTGATTGCATCACTGCAGGTCAGGGACATTCCTCCCCGAAAGGATTAAGCGCCGCCGAAGATTAAGCGGAACTGTTAAACCGGGTCGAGGGGCTTCGCCAATGATGTGAACCGGGGGACGAGATTATCATGAAACAGACTATTACCGATATTATTAATGAAACAATCCACAAGAGCAGGTGCCGCACCCAGTTTCGCGAACCGCTGACAGGATGTGCTCCGGCCGAAGATCCTCTGTTTTATAGGCTGCGGGAGGTGGCCCACCCCGGTCATCTTTTGCCCGGGGAGATGCTGCCGGGAGCCCGAACCGTTGTTTCCTTCTTCCTCCCGTTTAATACCAAGTTGGTAGAGAAAAACCGAAAGCATTCTTACGTTTCCCGCGAGTGGGCGGAAGCTTATGTGGAGGCCAATCAACTGATCAAAGATGCCTGTGAGGAAATATGTCGCTACTTCGCTGATATGGGTTTCAACGCTGTCTACGAGCAGCCAACCCATAACTTTGACAGCCGGCACCTGCTTTCCACCTGGTCGCACAAGCACATCGCTTATGTGTGCGGCCTCGGCAGCTTTGGCCGCAATACCATGCTTATAACTGCCGGCGGGTGCGCGGGAAGGTTTGGTTCCCTGGTGACCGATGCGTATCTGGAATCATCTGCGCAGGCCGGCGCTCTATACCATCCCGTCTGCGAAAGGTGTGATTACTGTGCCCGCATCTGTCCCGTTTCGGCTCTGAAAGACGGGGGATTTGACAAGGCCGCCTGCTACCGGCGCCTCCTGGAGGTAAACGATTTTTACAGCGATCTCCCCCTGACCGATGTCTGCGGGAAATGTGCCTGCGGTCCCTGCGCTCTACGAGATCCCGACCCCGATACGGTCGGAACCGTCGGTGCCTAATTCTCATTTCGGCTTTTACGGTTCCTCCTCTAGCTATTCCCCCCGGCGCCCGGTTCGGCCGCGTCCATTTCCCAGGTCCATGCACAAGGTTATACTGCTCATGATTACCTTCCAGATCCGGCTGTTGCCATCATTTCTTTCTCGCGCCACCGTCAGCTTTTGGCCATTAAAATTCGGATACTAAAAATTACTTGCCAGGAAGGTATTAACAAAAATGTAGGGAATAACAGAACAAATAAATGTTATAGAAAAAACCTGGTGAAAGGAGGAGTAGGTTTGGAGCGAGAGGCGGTCATTGTTAGCGCGGTCAGAACGGCGGTGGGGAGCTTTGGCGGATCCTTACGGGGTTGGTCAATACGGGATTTAGGTGGGGCGGCAATTAAGGAGGCCCTGGCTCGGGCCGGGGTTGACCCCGGGATCGTAGACGAAGTGATAATGGGTAATGTCAACCCTCCCGCCAGCTGCCTCAATGTAGGTAAGGAGGCCGCCCTGCAGGCGGCGGTTCCGGTGCATGTTCCCGGGTTTTCGGTTAACCGCCTGTGTGGTTCGAGCCTGCAGGCCATCAATATAGCCGCCATGATGATCAAGGGTGAGATGGCGGATGTGGTGGTAGCCGGAGGAGTCGAAAATATGAGCGATTATCCCTATGCGGTAATCGATTTCCGCTGGGGTAAGCGGATGGGGGATGCCGTTATGGTAGATGAAGCCTCGGAAAGCTTAAAAGATCCGGGTACTGGGCTCCTGGCGGGGTACACAGCGGAGCTGCTGGCGGAAAAATACAGCATCACCCGGGAGGAGCAGGATCAGTTTGCCCTGGAGAGCCAGATGAAGGCGAAAAAGGCTATCGAATCCGGCGCCTTCAAGGAGGAGATTATCCCGCTGGAGATACAGACCAAAAAGGGCACCCGGGTTTTTGCGATCGATGAGCACCCCAAGTTTGATACCACCCTGGAAAAGCTGGGACGGCTGCCGACGGTGTTCAAGAAAGACGGCACAGTTACGGCCGGCAATTCCTGCGGGATGAATGATGGCGCATCGGCTCTGGTTCTGATGGCCGCCCGCAGGGCACGTGAACTGGGATTGAAGCCTTTGGCCCGGGTGGTGGGATTCGCAGCCGGGAGTGTGGAGCCGCTCTATTTTGGAGAGGCCCCGGTGGTAGCGGTAAAGAAAGCCCTGGCCCGGACTGGCTTGAAACTGGAGCAGATGGACCTGATTGAATGCAACGAGGCTTTCGCCGCTCAGACTATTTCGGTTGAGAGGGGCCTGAGGTGGGACCGCCGCCGGCTAAACGTTAACGGCGGGGCCATAGCCCTGGGACATCCGCTAGGGGCCACCGGAGGGAAACTGACTGCTACTATCATCTATGAGCTTAAGAGAAGGCAGGGCAGGTATGGACTCGTTACGGCCTGCACCGGTGGGGGAATGGCGGTGGCCACCATTGTCGAAAACATTCCCTAGAGAATTATGACGGAAGCCAGGTGAGAGAAGTCAATCAACTTGACTGCCGGCAGTCCGCAAAAAATGATGGATGACGCCGAACACAATGGGCAGTTTCGCAGCCGGCATTAAGGGTTTCAAAAAATCGAATCAATGGCATTGGTTAGGAAAGGAGGAGGAGTATGGGGTTTGATTTCACCTATAGTGAGGATCAACTGGCATTGCAGAGGACCCTGCGCAAGTTTGTAGAGAACGAGATGGTCCCGGTAAGAAGACACTATGACGAAACGGAAGAGTTTCCCTGGGATATAGTCCGCAAGATGCAGGACCTGGGACTTAATTGTATTGTGGCTCCCGAAAAGTATACCGGAATGCATTTTGATAACGTAACCATAAGCATGGTGGTTGAGGAGCTCAGCCGAGGTTGCGCGGGAATGACCCTGGCGGTTTTGGCCAACTACCTGGCTTCAGAACCGGTGCTGATTGCCGGCAACGAGGAACAGCAGGACTGGTGGTTTACCAGGGCTTGTGAAGAAGGGAAACTCCAGGCTTTCGGTCTTACCGAACCTGGTGCCGGATCGGATGTATCCGCGATCTCCACTACCGCTAGAAAGGATGGGGGTTATTATGTCCTGAACGGCACCAAGTGTTTTATTACCAATGGAGGAGTAGCCGATCAGTACGTGGTCATGGCCACCCTGGACCGCAGCCTGCGCCATAAGGGAACGGTATTCTTCATTGTGGACCGGGAGTGGGAAGGTGTTTCCGTGGGTAAAAAGGAACCCAAGATGGGCATCAGGTGTTCCAACACCACCGAAGTAATCCTGAACGATGTTAAGGTACATAAGAAATGGCGTTTGGGAGAGGAGGGACAGGGGTTCAGCATCGCCATGCAGACCCTGGATGCCTCGCGCCCGATGGTAGGCGCGATGTCGGTAGGCATTGCCCAGGCGGCTTATGAATCTGCCCGTGATTATGCCGGGCAAAGGGTGCAGTTTGGGGTGCCCATCGCCGGATTCCAGGCTATTCAGTTTATGCTGGCCGATATGGCCATGAAGATTGAGGCGGCGCGGCTGCTGGTACAAAAGGCCAGCTTTATGCTGGATGCGGGTATCCCCGCCAGTCAGGTATCCTCCTTTGCCAAGTGTTTTGCCGGTGACATATGCATGGAGGTTACTACCGATGCAGTTCAGATACTGGGAGGATATGGTTATTCACGCGAGTATCCGGTGGAGAAGATGATGCGCGATGCCAAGATAATGCAGATATTTGAAGGAACCGCCCAGGTGCAACGGGTGGTCATTGCCAATAACATCCTCCGTGGCAAGGCTTGATGGAAAGCATCTCGGGATTTGGCGAGGCAGACTCCCAACATAGTTTTTATTATTTGGAAAATTCCGCATTAACTACCACTGCGAAAAAACGCGAAAAACAGAGAAAATGCGCCCCATAAGGGGCGCATTTTTGTTATAAGAGGCCGAATGGGGCCTACAGGGAAACAGTGATTGTTCACTATATCACAAAGAGGTGTTAATATATAATAAAGAATGTCAAATGATGTCGAATAATATGAATTGCCAACGAGGTACAGGGATTCGGCGCTTAATCTAACGGGAGGATGACAGCTATGGCGGTTCCAGCCACGCATATAAACAAGTTGCATTACCAGCAAAAATTAACGACCCCCGATGAAGCCGTAAAGCTGGTGGAATCAAATACCAGGGTGCGTTACAGTGAGTTCGTTATGTTCCCTGACTTATTGGACGAGGCTCTGGCCAAACGAGTTAATGAACTGGAAAACGTCGATATTTCAGGGACTTGTTTTTCCAAGGTGCCTAAAGTGGCCCTGGCAGATCCTTCCCGAGAGCACTTTTATCTTACCGACTGCCACTTTGGTGTGGTGGCTCGCAAGTTACATGATAAAGATCTGTGCAATTACGTCCCCCTCACCTATCACGAAGCGCCGCGGTGGGCTCGTAAGTACTGGGATATTGATGCGGCGCTTCTGTTGGTAGGTCCTATGGACTCAAAGGGGTACTTTAATTTGGGGGTGTCGAATTCGGTGACCCCGGCAGTGATCAGTAAGGCGCGTAAGATCGTTGTGGAGGTCAACGACAAGGTGCCTACCTGCCTTGGTGGTAATCAGGAGTCGATTCATATCTCCCAGGTAGATGCGATTGTGGAGGGGAACAATAATCCGTTATTGGAAATACCGACCCCGGAACCCACAGCAACTGACGTCAAAATTGCCGAGTGGATTATGAAGGAGATTGTTGACGGGGCCTGCATTCAACTGGGAATCGGGGGCCTTCCCAATGTGGTAGGTTCAATGCTTGTAGACAGTGATCTTAAGGATCTGGGGGTTCATACCGAAATGCTGGTGGACTCCTATGTCGACCTTTACCTTGCGGGGAAGGTTACCGGTGCCAAAAAGAGTATCGACCGCCACAAGATGGTTTACACTTTTGCCATGGGTACCAACAAACTTTACGAGTTCCTGGACAATAACCCGGCCTGTGCCATCTACCCGGTGAACTATACCAACGACCCGAAGGTTATCGCCCTTAATGATAACTTTATCGCTATAAATAACGCAATTGAAATCGACCTCTACGGCCAAGTATGCTCTGAATCATCAGGTACTCGCCAGATATCCGGGACCGGCGGGCAGTTGGATTTCATTTACGGCGCCTTCCATTCCCACGGCGGGAAGGGCCTGATCTGTATGAGTTCCACCTTCACCGATAAGGACGGCAGGGTACAATCCAGGATCAAACCCACCCTGAGTCCGGGGGCAACCGTAACCGTGCCACGGTCGATTACATCTTACGTTGTTACCGAGTACGGGCTAGTAAACCTTAAGGGCAAGTCAACCTGGCAGCGGTCTGCCGACCTTATAAGCATTGCGCATCCCGATTTCCGGGACGAGCTTATCCAGGAAGCTCAGAAAATGAAAATTTGGAGGCGCACCAACAAAATAGCTCCCTAGACAGCGGGCTCTCTAGGAGTCCTTGTGAGCACATTGTGGCAACAGTTGCAGTACGATTGGAGCAGGATTGGCATTAATGTTCGTCCCTTATACACTGCACTATATTCACTACCAGATGCAATAAAGACTCCCTACCAGACGCACTAGACATGAGGCATTGTTCGAACTATAACTCACAAGGGCTCCTAGTTATATATGTGGGGCTTGAATATGCGCGTTAATCCTGTTAGAGTGTCTCCTGGGGGTATTACTGAGTGTACACCATAGAGGAAGACATATGTGTGAGCTGCGGGCTTTGTGCCGATGAATGCCCTACGGGAGCTATTTCTCCAATAGGACCTTACAGGATTGACCAGGAAAAATGCTCCGGCTGCGGACAGTGTGTAGATTGCTGTCCGGTAGAGGCCATAATTGAACAGAAGGATAATAAAGACCAGGTGTGAGGCGACAGGTAAATACTGTCGCTTTATTTGTTTGGTGCGGTTCTGTTTCCGGTATTACCGGTGGAGATCGTTTGTTTGCATCAAAGTAAACGGGCGGTGATAACAGCCCGGCAGCAGTTGTTATCCTAATCAGATGATGTTCCATTGTCTTCTTCACACTTTCCCGCCGAGAAGGTGGGAAAGGTGGCAAACCGATAACTGTTTAGCATGGTACCCGGATGGTGTTGGGTTGATGGGGGCAGGGCAGAGACAAAAAAGTTTTGTTGACAGACATTCTAAAAACGTATTATTCTTACTACAGGCCAGTAGTGGCCGCAGTATCCATCCAGGTGCCTTAATTTAAAGGACCAATAAATGCTTCATTTGGTTGAGGTGGGTGGTATCCGGTTGAGTATGGTTTATAACGAAAGGAGAAGAGATTCATATGGATTTTAAGCTCACCAAGGAACAGGAATTGATCCAAAAGGCTGCAAAAGAGTTCGCGGAAAAATCTCTTATGCCTATCGCTGATAAGATTGCCGAGGATAACAAAGTGCCTCCGGAAATCATCGAGGAGATGGCCGATCTGGGTTTCCTCGGTATCCAATTTCCCGAAGAATATGGAGGAACCGGGGCGGGGTATACCTGTTATCCCCTGGTGTTGGAGCAGATTGCGCGCGCTGCCAGCGGAGTGGCCATGGTGCTCTCAGTTAATGCCCTGGGTGCCAGTGCCATCTATGCCTTTGGCACCCCGGAACAGAAAGAAAAGTACCTCCCTGAATGCTGCACCGGTAAGAAACTTGCCTCATTTGCCTTTACCGAACCCGCCACCGGGTCTGACCCCAAACAGATAACCACCACAGCAGTTCAGGACGGTGACTATTATGTGATTAACGGAACCAAACGGTTCATCTCTCTTGCCGACCTTGATGGTCCGATTGTTATCTTTGCCAAGGATAATGAGACCGGTAAACCTACGGCCTTTATTGTGGAAAAGAACTGCCCGGGGTATTCGACCTCTGAACAGTGGAACAAAATCGGCAATAAGGGCGGCAGTCTGGTGGACGTTTATTTGAAGGACGTAAGAGTCCCGGCGGCCAACCTCCTGGGGCCCAAGGGTAATGGATATGGAGTCCTCCAGTACGGCATAGCTTTTGGCAAGGTGGGAGTCTGTTCCTCAACCCTGGGCGGTATGCAGGCGGCTCTGGAACTCTCCATCAAATATGCGAAGGAAAAGGCCCACCGGGATGGTACCATTGCCAAATTCCCAACCATCCAGGTGGCGATTGCGAAGATAGCGGAGAAGGTGGAAGCGGCGCGCTGGCTCACCTATCGCCTGGGATACCTGGCTGAAAACATGAAGGATCCCCGGGCGTTTGCCAAGGAAGCGGCTTTGACCAAGGCCTTTGTCACCGAAGCCGGGGTGGATGTGTCACGTCTGGCCATGGGAATACATGGTTCTTATGGTCTGATGGATGATTATAAGGTATCAACGATCTATCGTGACATGATTATCGGAGAGCAGATTGAAGGCGTCAACGACATGCAGCGGATGATCACCGCCGGGAGCCTGCTGGCCTAGCCTGGGACCGATGTACAATCAGGCAGCAGCGTACGGTTACAGACGTTGCAACACCAAATTTGTATGGACGTGAACAAGAGGCTGAGCAGGTAAGAAACGTTTGGCCGCTGATGTTTGGAGGGTTGCGACGCTCATCGCAACCCGTTTTATTTGTTGGCGGCGAGTGGCATTTTGTTGCTGGAAGCTTTACGGTAATTTGCTGATAGATGATAATTTGATTACAATTCTTTACTAGGGTTGAACTGGAGGCTTGTTAATGGATAAATTTGATGTCATCATAGTCGGAGCCGGCTTGGCCGGACTGTCAGCCGCCTACACCCTCGCGCAAGCAGGAATTGAGGTAGTGGTGATTGAACGGGGCGACTACCCGGGAGCCAAGAACGTTACCGGGGGTCGTCTGTACGTTAATCCGGTGCGTCAGTATCTCCCAGACATATGGGATGAAGCGCCGCTGGAGAGGCATGTAACCAACGAGCTGTTGACCATGATGTCTTCTGAAAACTCTACCACCATCCGTTTTCGTTCCGAGAAATTCAACCGGCCGCCCTATCATAGTTATACCGTGCTGCGGGCCACCTTTGACCGCTGGCTGGCATCACGAGCTGAGGAAGCAGGGGCCATGCTGGTCACCAAGAACCTGGTGGATGACATCATTAAAGAGAACGGCCGGGTGATCGGAGTAGTGGCCGGTGGGGAGGAGCTGGGTGCTGATGTGGTTATCGCCTGTGACGGAGCCTTGTCGCTGATTACCGAGAAGGCCGGGCTGCGTTCTCCTGGAGACCCCAAGAATTATGCCGTAGGACTGAAAGAGGTGATTGAGCTTCCGCGTGAAACCCTGGAGGACAGGTTTGGCCTGACCGGTGATGAGGGCGTGGCGCAACTCTTTATGGGCAGTCTGACCCAGGGGTGTTTTGGCGGAGGTTTCCTTTATACCAATAAATCCAGCATCTCCCTGGGAATGGTGGTGGGGATTAAGGACCTGATGGAGAAAAAGCCACCGGTCGAAGTACCCAACCTACTGGATGATTTCAAAGAGCGCCCGGAAATAGCCGCCCTGATTAGGGGCGGGGAACAGGTTGAATACTCGGCCCATGTTATCCCCGAAGGCGGGATAGACGGTCTTACAACTCTATTCAGTGACGGCTTACTGGTAGCCGGTGATGCGGCCGGTTTTTCTCTTAATATGGGGATTACGGTGCGGGGGATGGAGTTTGCCATTGCCTCCGGGGTTATGGCTGCACGGGCCGTGCAGCAGGCGCGGGAAAGGCATGATTTTTCCGCAGCCAGTTTGGCCTGTTACCAACAGATGCTGGAGGAGAGCTTTGTTCTGCAGGATTTCAAGACCTTTAGACATGCGCCCCACTTCTTGGAGAACCCGCGCCTGTTCAGTTTCTATCCGCAGTTTGCCGGTCGGGTGATGGAGGAAGTATTCACCTTCGGAGAAGGACCCAAGGCGAAGCTCTCGGATACAGTTCGAAAACACCTGAGTTTCGGGGAAGCCTGGCGTATAGCCAGGGACCTCTGGGGAGGGTTGAAGATATGAGTGGACGCCGCAGCCTGAAAGCCAAACTGGGAGTCAACGTATTTAAGCCCGACAAGACAAAGCATATTAACATCAGGCCCGGTTACGAGAAAGACCCGCGTCTGAAGGCGGCGGTACTGGTATGCCCGGCGGGGTTGTATTCTATCAGTGACCGTGGCGAGGTGGAGCTTGATATTGACGGCTGTCTCGAGTGCGGCACCTGCCGCATTGCCTGTGGGCCGGAGGTATTGGACTGGAATTACCCCAACGGTGAATCAGGGGTACAGTTTCGTTTTGGATAGGCAGACTCCATTAAGGTTTGGGAGTGGCCTATCTTAATCATAACCGGAAAGGAGTAGTACCGGATGAACATTATTGTCTGCGTCAAGCAAACCGTGGACCTGCAGCAAGTCCGGGTCAGGAAGGAAACGCGGGAACCGGTCTTCGACAATGTCCCGCTCACCATCGGCAACATTGACAAGAATGCTCTGGAGGAAGCGGTAAGGATCAGGGAAAAGGTGGGCGGCAAGGTTATTGCTGTTTCCGCAGGTTCTGAACAGCTGGCGGATACTATTAAGGAAGCCCTGGCCATGGGAGCTGACGAAGCAATTTTGGTGGTCTCACCCGAATTCGAAGGAGCGGACAGCGGGGTTGCGGCTGCGGCCCTGGCCAAAGCGATTGGCCGGGTGGAAGATTACAGCCTCATCCTGTTGGGAGAGGGGTCGGCCGATAATTATTCCGGCCAGGTAGGACCCCGCCTGGCAGAAATCCTGGGTCTGCCCCAGGTAACCTATGTCAGTTCCCTGGAAGTGGAGAATGATACCATAAAGGCGGTCAGAAACCTGGATGACTGTTTTGAAAATGTTGAGGTTGGAACCCCGGCAGTGGTCTCAGTGGTAAGTGAGATCAACGAACCCAGGATTCCGTCGGTAACACAGATCCTGAAGGCGGGCAAAAAGCCCAAAGAGGTGTTCAAGCCGGAAGACCTGGGAATTGAAATAACCAGATCGATCGATACCTTGAGCAACCTGGCACCGGAGCAGGATCGAAAACGAATTCTCTTTCAGGAGGGAGCGGACAAGGACGTAGCCAGTCTGGCAGCCGCCCTGGAAGCAGAAGGCCTGGTTAGGAGGTAGTAATATGGCAACCATCTTGGTATTCAGTGAACGCGATGAGGTCGCATGGCAGCTTCTTGGCAGAGCAGTAGAACTGGGACGGGAGATGGACCTAAGGGTGGCGGCAGCGGCCTTGGGACCCGCCGATCTCCGGGGCTACGCGAATCGGGGAGCCCATACTGTATATACCTCAAAGAATGAGCAGCTGCAGGCTTTTGAGGCCTCGGTTTATGCGGAGGCTCTGAGCCAGGTGGCCAAACAGGCCGAATCCACAGTGATACTTGTGGGCTCAACCAGACGGGGCAAGGAATTGGCCGGACGCCTGGCCCAGAAGCTGGGGGCCGGATGTATTACGGATGCTGATAGCCTGGAAGTAAAGGACGGCCGCCTGGTTTGTACCCGCAATGCACTGGGAGGAGCCACAGTAGCCACCCAGGTCATAACCACTGGACTACAGGTGATTTCGGTTAGTCCGGGTGTCGGTGAGCCAGTCGAATCCCCGGAAACGGCTCAGGTAGTTGAGGTTGAACTGGCCTTAAAGCCCAGTCCGGTAAAAGTCGTAGCCAGGTCCGACAAAGGCCAGGATGCGGTGGATATTGAAGGCGCTGAGGTCCTGGTCTGTGTGGGCAAGGGATTGAACCGCCAGGATGATCTGGAGATGGTTGAAGAACTGGCCGAGGCTCTGGGGGGACTGGTGGCCTGCACCAAGCCGCTCGCCACCGATGAGAAGTGGCTTCCGGAAGAGAGGGTAATCGGCCTCTCCGGGAAATCCGGCAAACCGGTTCTGGCCATATGTCTGGGGATTTCCGGACAGGTGCAGTTTACGGTCGGGATAAGGGATGCTAAGACCATTGTCGCGGTAAACCAGGATCCCAACGCCTTTATATGGCAGATGGCCGACTACGGCATTGTGGGTGATCTGTACGAAGTAGTTCCACGCCTGACCGCCGCCCTCAAAGGATGATGTCGTTTTATTAATGGACCCAGCACAAGCAGGTAAACAGCCGGGGACTTGGTTCCCGGCTGTTGGCATAAAGGAACAGGCCAAGTGATGAGTCTTCACACCGTCTGCTCTCTCGGTTATTACCGTCGTTCCCCGGTCAATCACTGCAGGTTGTATTCTTTCAGACGCCGGTACAGGGTTTGGCGGGATATGCCCAGGGCTTCCGCGGTTTTGGTTTTATTGTGGCGGAACTTGACCAGGTATTGTTTGATCATCTGCTTTTCCATTTCCGATATTTCGGTGAGATGCTCCCCTGAGGGTTTCACAGGAGCGGAGTTGAACATCAAGCAATCCTGGACCAGGTCGATTGTAATCTCCTGCCCGGCGGCCAGCTGAATGGAACTCTCCAAGACATTCTGCATTTCCCGTACATTACCGGGCCAATCATAGTTGAGAAAAGCTTCAACCGCCTCGGGGGCCAAGGTCATATTGGGTTTGTCCAATCTCTCGCCGATTTTCGCGCACAGGTGATGAGCCAGGAGTATGATATCATCCGGGCGTTCACGCAGCGGCGGGATGGCAATCTTAATAACTCCCAGGCGGTAAAAGAGGTCCCGGCGAAATCGTCCCCGCTTAACTTCACTTTCCAGGTCCCTGTTGGTGGCGGCAATAATTCTGACATTCACCGGTATGGTTTTGCTGCCCCCCAGGCGGATGATACTCTTTCCCTCAATCACACGGAGCAGAGAGGCCTGCAGGTCCAGCGGCATATCCCCGATCTCGTCCAGGAAGATGGTGCCCTGGTCCGCCAACTCAAACTTACCAATATTGCCGCCTTTTTTGGCTCCGGTAAAGGCCCCTTCCTCGTAGCCGAATAACTCACTGGCAATCAACTCCCGGGGAAGTGCGGCACAGTTGATGGCAATAAACGGGTGATTGCGGCGGGGACTTGCGTTATGCATAGCCTGGGCAATTATGTCTTTCCCGGTACCGCTTTCGCCCAGCAACAGGATGTTGGAAGACGATGAGGCCGCTGACTGCGCCGTCTTAATAGTTTTCTTAAATACCGGGTCGGCGCCGATGATATCGTCAAAGGTCATGTTGGCCCCGGTGCCAATCCAATTTCTTACCAAACAATTCATACGATGGCTCTCGCGCAGTATTACCAAGGTGCCCTGGTGTCCGCTGTCGGGATCGCTAATGGGATTAAACGTAATATTACATTTAATCTTGCTTTTGCCCAGGTCTAAGACAAAAGTTTCGTCAGTGACCGAGCGTCCCTGACTTATGGTGTTGAGAAAATAATGGTTATCGCTGTGATTGGCAAGCAGGTGGCAGATGTTCGTGCCCGTTATTCTCTTGCCGCTGCATCCGAGGATTCTGGATCCTACCTCGTTGATATAGGTTATTATACCGTTGGGGTCAACAGCCAGCACCCCGTCAGACATGGACTCCATTAATACCTGATTATAACGGGTAGTGCGTTCCAGGGTCATCTTGGACTCGATGTGTTTCACCGAAGCCACCACCATGCCCAGAGTATGATTGCTGACTCGATTAACGGGGGCTACCATAGCCAGGCCGCCGATAATCCGCCCCTGGTCAATAACCGGGGCACAGGAACTGGCGGCGACATGAGAAAACAGGCAGAAGTGTTCATAACCGAAAACTGAAATAGGTTCGGCCAGGTCAATGGCCAGGCTGCCGCCGTTGGTCCCCACCAGTTTTTCTTCCCACACGGAACCCTCGACAAACCGGGCCTGTTTTGCCCAGGTCAGTGACTCATCATCTCCAATAACCTTGAGGACACAAACATTAGCATCAAAAAGAGCCACCACAAAACCCGTACCGGCCACGAACTCATAAAGGCTTTTCATTACCGGCAGTGCGGTTTCAATGAAGTAGCGGGAATTTTCCTGCGCCTGTTTCAACTCGGCCGGCATGTAGATATATGGGTTTTCACGCATCCATGGATCTACACCGTAATGGATACTTCGTTCCCACGAGTCCCTAATCTTGGTGCGCAGTTGGGATCTGAGGTTGGGATTTATATGGAGTTCCTTCCATCTCCGGGTTAGTTCTTTGTTGTTCATGGAACAAAAATTCTCCTTCAGCTTACCTACTTTTAAGCCTGTATCATTGACAACGAAGGGTGTATGTCGGTATAGACGAAGCAATACGGCATAATTCTAGCTGCGCCTGTCCAACTGTGATACAATGAAAAAGGTCCGACCAGCAAAAAAGCGGGGGTAAAGGCAACCCAAGGCTACTATATTATGCCACAAATAAACAGTGATGTAAAATAATTTATCCTGGTATTGCCAGTATATATCGTTTTTGTATACATAAGAGCATAATCGAATGTTGTCTTATACATTTGTACTGCGTTGGCACATAATTGGCGGGGCAGCAGGCCAGGAATAAACGTTAATTGGATAAATGTCAACATGCGCGACAAAGCGGTTATTACTTGATATAGGGTTAAGCACATTTCTCTGCTATCTGACTCCTTAAAACTGCCGATAAATTATGAAATATCGGACCCAGGCAGAGTAAGCCGGATATACGTTCACCTGAGCGCATGTCTGTAATGTTGCAATAATAGACAATATTGGGTTGGCGGCCGCAGACCCGGGCGCTACCAAAAAGGAGGTGCTGCGAGACGAATCTGGCGGAGTTCCCAGGGGCTTAATCATGTGCCGACAATTGCAGCGATTAGGGCAATGCATTCGAAGGACCGGAGTACAATGTTGTGGTAACCATTGTATCAATGAGGAGGTTGTGTCAATGGCAAGGTGTACGTTTCCAACCAAAAAGATCGAAGAGCTGCCCTTTTTGAAGGGTAAACAGCTGGATTTTGAGAGCATGGCCGAGATGATTACCGTCCGGGCACAGGAGCAGCCGGAGGCGGCGCATGTTTATTTCTATGATCAGGTTATTACGTATAAGCAGACCAACGAACGCGCCAACAAAGTGGCCAACTACCTGAAAGAAAAGGGTGTCCAAAAGGGTGATATTGTATCGGTGATGGTTTTGAATTCGCCCGAGGTCTATTACACTATGTTCGGAGTCCAGAAACTGGGAGCAATCGCCCTGGCAGTTAATTACATGCTCAAGGGGCCTGAGATCGCATATGTGTTGGACGATGCCAAACCCAAGGTTTCTTTTGTAAGCAGCGAGTTTATGGCCGACTTTGCCGCCGGCTACCAACTGGCTCAGCATAAACCCATAGTGGTTGAAGTGGCTACCGGAGTGGAGCATGGAACTGATATTGCCGAACAGGAGCTGGCTGACATTATGGATCGGTATCCGGCCGACGAGGCTCTGGTCAAGCAGAGTCCGGATGACCCCTTTATGATGCTGTACTCATCCGGTACCACCGGGATGCCCAAGGGCATTCTGTTAACGAACAAGGGACAGGCTTCCATTTGCCGGGACATGGCCAGGTCCGGCCTCTTTGAAGGCAACGATGTGATGATGATCATTCTGCCCATGTTCCATACCAACCCTCTCTGTGTTTGGACCTACCCTGTAACCTACCTGGGTCAGACCCTGTGCATACGCAAGGCTTTCTCGCCGGCCGATTTCTGGCCTTCCATTATTAATTACGGGGTTACCGTGCTTATGGCGGTGCCCGCCATGTATGACTATGTATACAATTCGATTGATCCAAAGACGGTCGATATCTCCAAGTCCAAGTTGAAATGGGCGATGTGCGGAGCGGCTCCGCTGCCGGTGGAACTGATCAATGGGTTTAAAGAGAAGTACGGGGTAAGTATTTGTGAAGGCTACGGTCTTACCGAGGTAACCGGCCTCACTACGGTGAATCCTCCCCTGGGCAAGAAGAAGGCGGGATCCATTGGACTTCCCATACCGGAGCAGCAGGTGGAGATCATGGACGAGAACAACAACATCCTGCCGGTGGGCGAGAAGGGTGAGATCTGCACCCGTGGCGATGCCAATATGCTCGGTTACCTGAACAAACCGGAAGCTACGGCCGAAACCATCAGGGACGGCTGGCTGCATACCGGTGACGTAGGATATATGGATGAAGATGGTTATATATATATTGTCGACCGCATCAAGGACATGATCAACCGCGGCGGTGAGAATATCTATCCGCGGGAGATAGAGATAATACTGGAATCTCATCCCAAGGTGGCTGAAGTTGCGGTTATCGGTGTTCCGGATCCGGCATTGGGTGAAAGGGTTAAAGCCTTTATCATCCCCAAAGAACCGGGTTCTATGACCGAGCAAGAGGTTAAAGATTATCTGAAGGACAAGATTGCCAAGTACAAGATCCCTGAAATAATTGAATTCAGGACTGAATTCCCGCGGAATGCAACCGGAAAGCTCCTGAAAAAGGAACTGAAGGCCGGCAAATAACAGAAAAAAATACTCTATGCTGAAGGCACCTGCGGGTGCCTATTTTTTTGCACCGTAACCGCCACACCGAGGTTAACGGTGAAAGTTGCCCTCTATTGTTCTGATGGTTATGTCAGGCATCCCGACCAGGAGTTCCCTGAAACAAGCGCAGCTAAAGGGGGCAAAGTATGGATAGGTATGCTTTTCTCGGAAGGGAGCATGTCATATCCGTTATCGTCGAGGACCTAAAGAACGGTATAAAACCGGTCCGCAGCAGGTGCCATTTCCTCACGAATTCCTGGAAATCAGTCCCAATTTGGCGGAAAATGAGAAGTTCCTGCGCCAGAGTTTTGAAAAAACTACGGACATCGTTTTCCGCGAATTCTACCTGGGGGAAATCCGCTGCCTGGCGGTATGGGTTGACGGGCTGATCAACAACCGCATCAGCCATGATCTGTTTCGCGCGCTGATGCTGGACGTTCTACCTGATCGGCTGAAACAGGTACCTGCACATGAACGTCTGGATTATGTCAACAACCATTACCTTCCCTTTTATGCCACCCTGCGGGTGGTAGACATGATTGAGCTGCGGCGATGGGTATTGATGCACAAACTGATCCTGATGATGGATGGTTCGCCCATCGGACTGGTGCTTGATGCAGAAGCCACCCCTATGCGCGGTATAACCGAGCCCACCCTGGAGTCGGTTGTGTATGGTCCTCGAGATGCGTTCGTGGAATCCCTGCGCATAAACACCGCTTTGATCCGGGCCCGGTTGGGGGATGCAAAGCTGAAATCAGAAAACTTCATATTGGGTCGCCGCTCCAATACCCTGGTCACTCTTATGTATGTGGAAGACCTGGCACGGCCTGATGTTATTGAAGAGGTCCGCAACCGTATGAAGCGAATCGATACGGATGCGATCTGGGATGTATACCAAATTAAGGAATGTATACACGACCAGCGCTGGAGCCTTTTTCCCATGATGAAACAAACCGAGCGGCCGGACAAGGTGGTGGCCGACCTTTTGGAAGGAAGGTTTGCCATACTGGTCGACGGCAGTCCCCAGGCGTTGACTGCACCCAGTATTTTGGTGGAGTTTTTTCAATCGGCCGAGGATTACTATGAAAACCCTATTGTGACCGCCGGCCTCAGAATACTGCGTTATCTCAGCTTGTTAATTGCTTGTACGGGGCTGGGATTCTATGTGGCGGTAACCACCTTTCACCAGGAGATGCTTCCCATTCCGCTTGTCTTCAGTGTGGCCGGGGCGCGGGAAACCGTACCCTTTCCCGCATTTTTTGAGGCTCTGCTCCTGATGGTGGTATTTGAGCTTCTGGTCGAGGCCGGTATACGGCTGCCCCGGGTGGTGGGCGGTGCGGTCAACATAGTGGGAGCACTAATAATTGGGCAGGCTGCAGTACAGGCGGGACTCGTATCCCCCATCCTCGTGATCGTAATCGCGGCTACGGCGATATCCAATTTTGCGGTGTCTGTTAATTATCAGATCGCCAACATTCTCAGGCTTCTTAGAATACTGTTCTTAATCTTTGCCGCCTTATTGGGGTTATACGGAATGAGTTTGGTGCTGCTTGTTTTGCTTGTCCGCCTGGCAAGCATGAAGTCGTTTGGGGTTCCCTACCTTGCACCCCTGGCACCGGCATCTCCGATACCCGGCGAAACGAAAGATGTTTTCTACCGTTTGCCCAAGTGGCATATAAAATCCCGCCCCCATTTCATTGCGGGAAGTGATTTAATACGCGATAACACCCAGCCACCCAGTTCTGATATGGGGCCCGAGACCTCTGCAGATGCTGATGAAGGAGGGGGTAATAAGTAATGGGCGATGGGAAGATATCTCAAAGACAGCTCGCTTTTTTATTTTTTACCATTTTAATCGGGACCATGTTTTTTCATAATCCTCAGATAGTGGTGGGAACAACAGGACAGGATGGATGGATTGCGTATCTGATTGCGTCCTTTTGGGGCATTTTGGTGGCCTTGGTGATGGTTGCTTTGGGTCAAAGGTTTCCCGATCAGACCCTGACCGGCTATATACCCAATATACTGGGCAAACCCCTCGGAAAGATCTTGAGCCTGCTGTATACAATATGGTTTCTCTTTATCGGCGGCGGGGTATTGGCGCAGTTTGCCAATTTTATGAATACTACCATTATGGCTAGTACTCCCAAGATGGTATTTATCATCACCTTTGTTGCCATAGCCTATTATGCGGTGAACCTCGGATTGGAAACGTTCGTCAGGGTAAACGAATTACTCCTGTGGGTGATTGTAATCGCCATTGTCATGGTTGTGATCCTGCCCTATGAACTCATGGACCTGCGCCGAATGCTGCCGGTGGGACATATGGGCCTCGGCAAAATTCTGGCTTCCTCCCTTGTTGCCGGGAGCTGGAGGGGGGAAGTGATGATGGTTGGAATGTTCCTGCCGGCCCTGATAACCTTAAAGAATACTGCCCGCAACATGATCTGGACCGTATTTCTGGTGGGAGTATTTATGATAGCCGTGCAGATATCATTGGTAACAGTATTTGGAGCTCATATAGTTGGCGATCTTGAAGTCCCGGTTTTTAACCTGGCCCGGATGATAAGCACTGCCAGGGTGCTGGATAGGCTGGAGGCTCTGGTGCTAATAATCTGGGTTTTCGCAACCTTTATTAAGATCTGCGCCTTTTTGTACTGTACCGCCCGGGCGACGGCTGATACCATGGGATTCCAGGAGTTCCGCTTTCTGCTGCTTCCCATATCCTTGCTGTTCACTGCCATAGCTTACAACCAAACCGTCGATCCGGCAAAATTCGTAGATTTCTTACTGTTTACCTGGCCCGGATACGGGCTTTTGTCCTTCGAACTGGTAATCCCCTTGTTTCTGCTAATTGTCGCGTTATGGCGGGGGAAGAGGGAGAAGAAAGTATGAAGAGGTTACTGGCGTTTTTCCTGATCATAAGCTGTATTTTCACAACGGGCTGTTGGGATCAGATCGAGATCACAGATCTGGCTCTGGTAATCGGCACCGCCCTCGATAAAGGAAATGACCCTGAGAATAAAGTTGCCCTCACCATTCAGGTGGCCAATCCTAGGATGTTTATCCCGGGGGAAGGAGGGGGGGGCGATGGTGAGAAGGCCTTCTGGACGGCAACCGGAACCGGAAAAACTATTAGCGAAGCCACTTTTGGGATTAGCCATCGCGTACCCCGGAGCTTGTTCTTTGGGCACAACCGCCTCATGATTGTCGGTGAGGAGGTGGCTCGGGATGGTATAACACCTTACCTTGACCGTTATTTCCGGAGTCGTGAGAGCCGACCCAACCTCTACATTTTGGTAGCCCGGGGAAGGGGCCAAGATATACTGGAAACGAACATGGCTACTTTTCGGTCCAGCGGAATGGCTTTAATTAACATTTTCGATTTGGGAAACAATCATACGGTAGTGCCCGTGAGACTGGTGCAGTTCGTCTACGACCTGACCTCGGCGTGTCAGGCGGCAGTAGCACCCATGGTGCAGGTGGTGGTGCAAAGCAGCGTGAGCATAGAGGAGGCAAAACATGCCAGCAGACTCCAGACTTTATCTGTTAAAGGCCTGGCAGTGTTTAATTCCGAGGGGCAGATGGTTGGAGAAATGAATGAGACCGAGACTGCGGGGCTGTTATGGATTCGCGATTGGGCGGAGAGGAACCAGCTCACCGTACCCTGCCCCTTGGATGAATCCGAAGCATCCGTGGATCTGGATCTCGTGGGCAGTACAACGAAAACCAGGGTCGAAATCGGAGAGGATGGGATACCCCGCTTTGATATTGAATTGAAGGTAGTGTTTGATGTGGCCGAGTACTTCGGGGAACACATGGGAATGGATCAATCCTGGTACATTAACAGTCTCGAAAAACGTGCCAATACCGTTATTGCGAGGCAGATACAGGCGGCTGTCAGCAAGGCAAAGGCCTTGAATGCGGATGTCTTGGGATTCGCTGAAGAGGTTCACAGGCAGCACCCCCGGGAATGGGAAGGACTCCGGAACAACTGGTCGGATATCTTCCCCCTGGTTGAAGTTACCGTAAGCAGCATAAGTGAAATAAGCACCCGCGGGATGTCGGCGGAAAATCCGGATAACTCTTTGAAGGTGTTGAAATAAAGTGAAAGTACTGGCTGTGCTGGCGATAATCAGTCTGGCATTCATTGACGGCAGGAACGCGTTAAAGGGCAGGAATAAAAAGGAGGTTTTTACTTATATTGCTATAATAGTTTTAACCCTGGCCATGGTGGGTATGCATATACTCTATTATCAACCTCTTGTATTAACCAAGCTCGTCATCATCGTATTTCGGCCCATAACCGAACCCTTAATTCTTTTCCTGCGCTCGCTTTAATAACCGAGCTTATCGGTGACAGAGGAAGGGACTCGGAGAGCAGTTCGGGGGAGCAGAGATCTCCACCGGGCGCCCCACTACTGTTCGCAACTGTCCTGGGTCCAGCAGGTGTCGTCAACCTCTTCCAGCCGCAGAACATCGTGAGGGCAGTATTTTGAGCAGATACCGCAGTGTATGCACATTACAATCTTTTCCTGCGCCGGGTTCATGATGATATATCCTACCGGGCAGGCCGGGATGCAGTTTTCGCAGCCGGTGCACTTGTCCGAAATCAATTTGACCCCGCCGCCTACCCGGGGAACCAGGGCTTCATAGGGGCAGGCTTCCGCACAGGGAGGATTCTTGCAGGCCCGGCAGATATCGGCTGTAAGTTTGCTCTGCAGACCTCCGCGAGTCTTGATACGAATGGCCGCATACTGGGGCGAGAAAGATTTCATGACCTCGCGGGCGCAGGCGAAGCTGCATGAGTAACAAGCGATGCATTTCCCCATACGGGGGGCGGTCAGCACCTTAGCCAGGAATCGTCCCCTCCTTATCTGCCGCCCGGGATTGTTTAGCCAGGAGGTCCAACATTTCCGCAAATCGGTTCTGCTCCAGCAATCCCTGGGCGGTAGGAATATTAAAGAAGCGGCCTGGCATATTAATTCTAGCCGGATCAAAACCAAAGGCCCGGTTAATACCCTGTTTCGTGTGGTACAGCTCGTAGGAGCTTATCTTCAGCTGACGCGGGCTGAACTTATATCCCAGCGATTTCAGAGCCCGACTGACGGTCTTAAGGTCATATACCTGATTTACCAGGCGGCATACCCCCATGGAATCAAGGAGGCAGTTGGCGGCCTCCCGGGCCATCAGGTTATTGACCAGGCTCTCCGGTTCCTGGTTCGAACGTGCAGGCAGGGGATGGACAAACTCCGGCTGCTTAAAACCCATGGCCAGGGCAAGGAAGCTGTCGTAACCGGTGTGCAGTCCGGTGGTAGCCCGATGGTTGATTTCGGTAACATAATCAACTCCTCCCCAGCGCATGGCGGCAAACGTGGCTCCCCGGGCCAGGTCCCGGTACAGGGTTGTTTCTCCGCCTACCAGGCCGTCTAGGGCATGGAGGTATCCCTCCGTATAACCAAAGCCGATGGCCGTTCCTGTGTCCTGTTCGGTAACCATTCCCTGCATATAGGCCTCAGTCAGCCAGCCCAGGGCCGCACCAGATGCCAGCGGATCCAGGCCGTATCCGGAGACCTTTTCCCACAGAGCCCAGAAATCACCAGGGGTTTCGAGTCCCAGCTGTGAACCAAGCGCATACACCGTGGCATAATCATATGGCAGGTGGCATTCTTCGAACTCAAAGCTGTCGTTGCCATACATGCGGCGGTAGTGTCCCACATGAACGCATCCGATCGGGCAGCCGGTACAGGCCAGCTGCCGTACCAGGTGTTTTTCGGCCAATGATTGCGCGGTAAAAGAAGGTAAGGCATTAAACTGCGGCTGCAGATAGTTCCGGCTCGGCAGGGCCATCATCGACTGCATCCTCTCCAGATTTACCGCCGTACCCAGTTCGTGCAGGAGGGGCATCAGTTCGCTATGGACCAGGCGGTTGTGAATACTCTCAAAAACCTCGCGGTAAGTGGCAGCATTTACGTCCGGAATCGGCAGGTTGCGGTCACCATAAACCATAAGCGCTTTAAGGTTCTTGCTGCCAAAGAGCGCCCCGGCACCGGAGCCCCCAAAGCGCCAGTAACGATCCAATACCAGATCGGCGAACCTGACGGTTTTTTCTCCCGCCTGACCGATCACCACCAGGGAGCGAAGACCGGGAGACGATTCCAGTTCGTAGAGGTCCCGCAGGCACTCCTCGGTTCCTGTTCCGTAGAGAGGATCGGCTTTCTTGATATGGACGATCCGGGGACCAACCGTAATCCTGACGGGGCGGTCAGCGCGGCCTTTGATAACCAGGGCGTTAAGACGGGCCAGGAACATGGCGGCTGCCAGGCTGCCCCCGGCGAAGCTCTCACCCAGATGACCGGTCAGAGGCGACCGGAATACCGCCGACACCTGGGTTGCGGCCGGGAAGTAGGGCGACAGGGCTCCGCGGGCAAAAACGATGGGCTGTTCCGGAGCCAATGGTTCCCGGTTCAGGTGGCTCTCTTCCGCCAGCAGCTGACATCCCAGGCCGGTTCCGCCCATATAGGGAGACAGGTCGGTTCTGTCCTTGATTTCAAAGGTGAGACTGGAGAGATCGATGTACAGTACGCGAGTAATACCTTGAGTCAATACTGATTCACCCCGTTTGTCTTATGTTTCTATTATTGCATTCCCTTGATTCGATTATCCTGTATCCCGGTGTTTCCATAGAAAGGCCATGGAATAACAATTAACCAGACAAACCAGTATTTCATACTATATGAAAGGTTATGGAAAGGAGGTTAATAGAAGTGGCTATTGGCAGGGATGAATTAATATATGACCTGCGGGAATATATTCAGGATGAACTTAGAGACAGCGCTTACTACCAGGAACTGGCCCGGATGGCACCGACCCGCAGGGCCCATGAGATTTTAATGGAATTCAGCTGCGACGAGAAGAGGCACGCCGAGCGCTTCATGGATGCCTACTGCCGGCTGACGGGGAAGAAATACCAACCCGGTCCAGCACGACCATCTTCCATCTGTGATTATGAGCAGTCATTAAAAGAGAGAATAATGGAAGAGACCAATGCCTACGAAGAATATGGGAGGAAGTACCAGGATCTATGTGACCCCTGTTTGCGCCGGATGTTTTGGGACGCTCGCACCGATGAAGCCCAGCATGCCATGAGGATCCCCATATTGCTGCATGAGATGGGCGCCGATTGTTATCCGGAGAAGGAGCGTTGTTCAATAACCGGAGTGTAATAACCGGAAGCGGTATCAGGGGCTGAGGTGTCAGCCCCTTTTTGCTGCCTACAGGTCAGGGCAGGATTGGACTGCGAACAAAGTACCCTATCAGACCTACAGCGATCATGACGCAGATCACCAGTGCCCAGTAAGAATACCAGAAGTCATCCTTAAACAATGGTTTTACCTCCTCATCAACGGCTGCGGATCCTATAACAGAATATTCACGCAATTCATTGCAATTCCTTCCAGTAACAGGCAAGAATTTGCAACAGTCATTGTTAATTTTCATAATAGAATGGAAGGGTAAGGCATATATAAATGTAAATACAGGAACTAATTGGTTATATCATGCGAAATTGGGGTAATAATAAATACCGAATCACTATTAAACGGCAAGACCGTTTTTGAGGAGGATACGATATGGGCAAGAACAAAATCGGCAAGCGCCCGCCCGTCTGGGAGATGGTCAAGGAGGCCGTGGAATCCATGAATGGAGAGGCCAGCTACAAGGAGATCAAGGAGTACATCTGGCAGCACTATGGAGAAGTAAAGGAAAGAACCATAAACTGTCAGATAATAATTTGCAGTGTCAACCAGAAGTCACGGGTTTATTATCCGGCTAACCGCAAACCGCGCAACTGCAACAGCAAGTACGATTTCCTCTATACCCTGGGAAATGGTCGGGTAACCCTGTACAACCCGAAAGAACACGGGGTGTGGGGGATAGTGGAAGCAGGGGACAAGTTAATGGTAAAAAGGTTGGATGGGATTGACGCCGACGAGAAACCTGCGGTTCCCAGAACCACGAGGAAAAAGTATGAAACCGCCCCTGCGACCTCACCATTAACCAAGAAAGTGGAGGAAGAGCAGACCTATATCAGCGGTTCTTTCCCCCAGGTTCGGGAGGTCGTATACAACAACCTGTCCCTGGTGGGCAAGAATCTTCGTATTTATACGGATGCCTCCGGTCGGCAGGGTTTTGAGTATCCAACAGAGGTGGGGATAATTGATATCCTGGCTACCGATCCACACCAACGGCTGACGGTTATGGAGTTTGCGGAAGAGGTTACTCCGGAAGTTCTGAGCCGCATTCTGGGATACATGGGTTGGGTGCGCCGCAACCTCACTCCGGGCAAGGAGGTAAAAGGCATGATCTTCACCAACGATATTGAAGAACACATGCTCCTGTCAATCTCTCAGGTGCCGGGGATTGAGGTTTATCAGCTGAAGATGTCACTGGAAGTCAACAAGATGTCGGCTTAAAAACATACAATCCAATGTTATCTGCCATTAGAGGGACGTCCTTTACTGCCGGGACGTTCTCTTTTTGTTGATAACAGACGGTACCGGTCAATTATTCCTTTGATTCCGGATCAGGCTTCCGCACGGGCAGGAAAGTTCAGGTTGAGGCGGCGATAGGCTTCATCAACCCTCTGCCGTTCGCTAATAACCCCGGCGAATATGTCGCCTTTGCGTTTCAGCCGGGGCGGGACGGTAACAATATTAAAATCACCCGGTTGGGTTTTCCACAACTCATCCCAGGTAATCGGTGTGGATACCGGAGCTCCAGGGCGCGGGCGAACACTGTAAGGGGAGCAGACGGTCTTGCCCTGGATGTTCTGCAGGTAATCCACATAGACTTTCCCCTGGCGGTCCTTAACCTTTCTGACTACGGTTGCCTTTTCGGGGATGAGGGAAACCACGGTTTCGGCGACGCGACGCACGAAATTTCGGAGTTCGTCATAGGTATGGGTGTTGATGACGGGGACAAAAACATGAAGGCCGGTAGCGCCTGATGTTTTAAGATAAAACTGCAGATTGAGATAGTTTAGGACCTCTCTAACCACTTCTGCCACCTGACAGACGTCTTCATAAGTAGCTCCTTCTGATGGATCCAGGTCAAATACCAGAAAGTCCGGGCGGTCTAGACTTCCTATGCGTGACATCCAGGGGTGCAGCTCAATGCAGGCCTGATTGGCCAACCAGACCATGGTGGCCAGGTTATCACATATCACGAAATTGAGGTGTCGCCGGGAGTGGGAAGAATACAGGGGGTAAGTATGAACCCAATCGGGAGTACCTTCAGGTGCGTTTTTCTGGTAGAATCCTTTCCTTCCGGCACCCGAAGGATAACGGGTAACTACGAGGGGCCGTTCTGCGAGATGAGGGGCCAGTAAGGGGAAAACCTGGACATAATAATTAATCAGGTGAGCTTTGGTATAACCCTCTTCCTCCCAGAACACCTTGTCCAGGTTGGAGATGAAAACCTCATGGCCCTGTACCTTTACGATTTCCCTGTTCTTGACTGGAATGTTCGACATCTCCTTTCTTAAGTCGAGAGGTTCTTTAACCGGAGGGGTTGTTGAGAACCTTCACTCCGGCGTACGGGGTAATGCTATAAGATCTGCTTGATCACCGGGGAGCGTAGATGGGTTTTCTCGGTCCACTCTGTATATTCCACGGCTGCTTGATAAACCGGTTTAACCCAGGTAATCCCTGTTTGCTGGGGAGGGTTCTCAAAAGGGGGCGAACTGGTCTTGACTCCCGAAAGAACCCGGGTTAAGCTCTCCCATTGCTCCTCCCTCAATCCAGAACCGGCTCGCCCAATATAAAGGAGCCGGTCTTGTTCGAAAATGCCCATCAGCAGTGAGTTGGCAGTAGTGCCCCGCCGGGTAAATCCGCCAATATGGCAGGTGAGGAGCGGACGGTTTTTAATCTTTTTCCAGAGACTGCTCTTTCCTCCCGGAATATACCGGCTATCCTTTACCTTGGCCACTATCCCTTCCAGTTTCATTCTCTGCACCTGGGCAAACAGCTCCAAACCCCCGGTAAAGTTGTCGACTACATGGAAAGGGGGATGCATTGCGGACAGCACATCCTGCAAAATTTCGTGACGCTTGTACCAGGGCAGATCCGTAGTCAAGTTATTCCGGTAGTAAAGTATATCGAAGACCATATATGAGATGGGAACAGTTTTCACCAGGGAGGCGGCGGTATTCGCGCTTCTGACTCCGTCGCGGCGCATGACCGTGGGGAAGCTGGGATTGCCGTCTTTCAAGGCGATGATTTCACCATCGATGATTACCGGGTGTTTAACCAACTGCCGCAAGGACTGCAATTCAGGATACTGCCGAGTTCGGTCATGCAAACGCCGATTTTGCAGGGTTACTTCTGTACCGTTATAGAAGGTGAGGACACGTACCCCATCCCATTTGACCTGAAAGATGTAGTCTTCGCTGTCAAAGGCCTTTTCGCATTTGACCGGTTCCATGGGGAGAATAGGGGGTGAGGGAAAGCTTGGGCTCACGTTCCCACCCCGGTCCTGGCAGGTTGTTTTTGCCGGCGCTGTTTTTCCGTCAACTTGACGCTCTGTTTTAAGGCTTCCATCAGGTCAACCACATTGGCGGCGGGCGCCTTGGGTGATACCTCTACTTCTTGCCCCGCAATCTTGGCTTCGATCATTTCGCGCAGGGCCTGACGGTAACGGTTCTGATACTGGTCCGGATCAAAATCGGTGGCCAGGTTTTCAATGAGGCTGATGGCCATTTTGGACTCATTCTCATGGATCTGGATATTGTCGCCCGGGAGCGACAGTCCGGCGTAGGAACGGACCTCATCCGGGAAAAACATGGTTTCCATCACCAAGACCCGGTCCTTGACACGCACAGCGGCCAAACTCTCCTTGGTTCTTATTACCACCCGGGCAATAGCTATTTTGCCGGTTGCTTCCATAGCCTGTAACAGCAATAAGTAAGGTTTGCTGCCCCCGTCCCCCGGCTCCAGGTAATAGGATTTATCAAAATACAGGGGATCAACCTGGTTCAAGTCCACAAAGTTGAGGATCTCCACCGACCGTGTTGATGGCAACGGGATACGAGCGAAGTCCTCCTCGTTCAGCACCACAAAGCGGCCTTTCTGGTACTCATAGCCGTAGACGATTTCACTGTTGTCGAGGTCTTTATTGCAGGTAGGACAGCGCTTCTGATACTGGACCGGGGTCATGCACGCTTGGTGCAGGTAACGGAATTTTACGTCCTTTTTCTCAGTGGCCACGTACAGCTTGACCGGAATACTGACCAGGCCGAAGCCGAGAAAACCTGTCCATAGAGAGCGCATATTTTACCACTCCTTGCGACTATAGCTTTCGTGGAAGATAATACAGTGATAAAACCTCGGAATCGATCACGGCCTCATCCCTGTATTCGTACCGGTTCAGCCGGGAAATCGCGGCAACCGGTCTGCCTTTGACATCCTGTGTGCCGACGAAATTGCGTGATGATGTCTTATCCCTGCCCGAGTTGTTTACAACTGATTAATGATCTGCTGCATCTGTTTGACACTTGCTTCCGCCTGAGATGCAGTATGAGTAAGGATGTTTTTGATCTGGACATCATCAGTTCGGCTGGCCGCCTGCCTCATGCATGAGGCCGAGGTCTGCATATTTCGAAGTGACTGCTCGATCAACTGTTTGGCATCCATATCATCACCTCCTTATGCATATCATCGGTTTCGGCATCCGGGATTATGCAGCCATGAAGTCCGCCAATAATACCGTTATAATATAGAAAAGGAGGCGAACCGGTGAAAAACAAGTACATCCTGGAGCACGTCGGTTACACGGCTACAGACCCTAACACAGGCGTGAGCCGTGAAATTCTTCGCGATATCAACCTGACCATTCCAGCAGGAAAGATTCTGACCATCACCGGTCCGTCCGGATCGGGCAAGAGCAGCCTGCTCATGCTTTTGAATCTGATGCGGGATGCAACAACCGGCCGCATCCTCCTGGATGCGGAGGATATAAGGCGTCTGGATGTGCTTGAACTCAGGCGAAGAGTGGGAATTGTATTCCAGAAGCCCTATTTATTCAAAGGATCTGTAGAGTACAATATTCTGTTGGGGCCGAGGCTGCGAGGGATTAATCCCGGCTTTTCGCCTGGTCAGTTGTTGGAACAGGTCGGTCTGTCTCCGTCCATTCTGCAGCAAGAGGCCACCAGCCTGTCCGGGGGTGAGCAGCAACGGGTAACACTGGCCCGGACCCTGGCCAACAGCCCGGAGGTCCTCCTGCTGGATGAGGTTACTGCCTCTCTGGACAGCAATTCGGCTCGTTTTATCGAAGACCTGGTCCGGGAGTTATGCCGGGAACATGGATTAACGGTGGTCTGGGTTACTCACGACCCGGAGCAGGTCGAACGGGTGGGGGATAATAACGTGATGCTGGTTGAGGGAAGATTGCTCGTTGGGAGAATCGTCGTATGACCTACTTTTCCTTATTATTGGCCTTATCATTCGTTCTGGTAGCGGTGATAATCTCGTTTAAAGAAAACCTGGGTCTGGAACGGGATCTCCTGATCGGAACCGTACGCGCTTTTGTGCAATTAATGGTCGTTGGCTACGTGCTGGAATTCATATTCGCTTTGGAAAAATGGCCGTACATAGTTGCAATGCTCGTATTTATGGTTCTGGTCGCCGCCCGCAACGCGGAGAAGCGGGGGCGAGGGATACGTAATGTTTTCCCGATTCTGCTCCTGGCTATAGGGGCAGGTGAGCTGGTGACAATGGGAATGCTGCTGGGACTGCATATAATCCCATTCCAACCGCAATATGTTATCCCCATCAGCGGGATGATAATCGGCAATTCCATGGTGGCTTCGGCTCTTACTCTGAACCGCATCAAGGCCGAGTTGGAAAACCGCCGCGAAGAGATTCAGGTCCTTTTGGGGCTGGGAGCGACGGCCCGACAGGCATCAGGAACCTCGCTGCAGGCGGCTGTAAAGTCGGCGATGATCCCTACTATTGATTCCATGAAGACCGTGGGACTGGTGCAGTTGCCGGGAATGATGACCGGACTCATAATTGGCGGTGCCACCCCGGTCGAGGCTGTAAAATACCAGATTCTGGTGTTGTTCATGCTGACAACTGCAGTATCCTTAACCGCCATGACGGTCGGCTTTTTCGCGTATCGCAAGTTCTTCACCGAGAGGCATCAGTTGGTTCTTTAGTAAAAAGATGTCAGCAGCACTAGACCGGGTGAATGCCAAGAGCGCAAGAGTACTCGGATAATGCATACTCACAGATTCGCCATCTGGCGAGTGAGCAAAATTTTGCGTATTATAAGTGCCAAGCATATTCGCCATCTTGCGGCTCGCTCCGAAACTCCTCGCCTACACCCCCGCAACTCGTTTTTCTTTGGGCGGGACAGCCGACATACGCGGCATCCATGCCGCGTATGTCTGTATTTCGCCATCCGTGGCGACATAGTCCCGCTTTGGACTCAGAAAAACTTCGTTGGGGGATGTAACGGCTCGTCACAATGTCGCTCACTCGCAAGCGGCGAATATATGGTTTTTGCACATTTACAATATCTTTCGCGCGGAAGAACTAGGCGGCTTGTCGTACCCTGAACCCGCGAATGCCTAGGACATTTTGATCTTAAGGGAGCGGCCTGACAGGCTCAGGTCTTCCTCCAAAGGTTTGAGGAGTTTTTCCACGGCGTCGGTATGACTGCGGAAATAGGTGTTGAAAGATACCCTCCAATAACGACCGCGGCGGGTTAGGTTTACCTCGTAGTCAGGTTTTGAATGCACTGTCATATCAGTTACCGCCCACATCTCGTTAATTGGATAATTAAACGGTATGGTGCAGTAGCCTTTTAACGCTCCCCAATTCGCACCCCAGGAGTTGAGGGCGAGCCATCGATTACCTTTCTTCCAGCCAACAATGGTCATCATGTGAAAACCGTAGAACTTTTCCGAAGCCTTGTCAGGCAGGGGGAGGTTTCCTCCCCGGTAGAAGCTCTCGTAGACCGAGAAACCGATGCATATGGGGCCAAGCTCGGTAAGAGCAGTCTTGGCCTCTTCAACCGTATGTATGGCGGTATAGGTTTTTATCCTCTGCGGGAGTGCGTCCTTATGCATTTGCGGGGTGATCTTATCCGCACATACGGGATAGGGGTAAATGCCCGGGAAGATTTCTTCCCGGCAATCTCCGCGTTTGAGGAGGCAGTTTAAGGCCTCCCGGGGAATCATACCCTCCCCCTTGAAATCTTGGGGCTCCCGGGCGCCGTAAATATAAGCAGCCGAAAAACTCGTAAATTTCTGCCGCTCCTTATACTCCTGCATCTCCTTAATTGCTTTCAGGGTATAGGCTACACAGGCGGCCACATCTCCCTGATCATAAGGCGCCGGCACCAAATAGGGGAAAGTATATTCTTCGGGAAAGGCCCGCTTGACAGCTGTAACCCGGTTAAGCTTGTAGTCCCGGTAATCCTGTGGGCTGGGGATAACACCCAGTTGACGCTGACGATAGCTCATGTCTCTCTCCTTCGTACTTCTCAGAAATGAAAAGAGCCAGGCACCCGCAGCTTGTGCACCCGGGGAGAACCAGTCTAATAAATAAATCATAAAGCGGTGGTGTTTTGGGGCCTGACCCCCGACAAAATGGTAAAAAGCCGCATTATATGCGGCTTTCCACATAATTTAGACTCTACAAGGCTCTTCACAGAGGCACAGCAGGATCAGTACAATCAAGATCAGCCAAATAAAATTATTACCCATAAAAAAGTTCCGCAAGATACCTTCCCTCCTTAACTTTAGTGAAGGAGTCAACCGTAAAGAGCTGCCGGCTCTATTGACTCCTCGTAGTCTGACCTCCCCTGAAATGGTGGCTTGAAACGCTGCGTAATGTTTGCCAGGATTCGACTGTGGCTGTTATCTGGTATATGTTATGAGAGAAAAAGTAAGATGGTTACTAATTATGTTATTGATAACGACACAATAGTAACCGGTTCTGAGTTCAACAGATACTCTTCCGGGAAGGCAGGCTTGCGGTACGGTTGGTTGTTGTCCCAAGGCGGTGCAGTGCAGCTGGATGACTATTTGTTCCGGGACGGAAAACAGTCACCTGCCCGGCATAGTCAGCAAAAATGATGGCTACACGCTGCTCTCACGAACGGATTCCTGAGAATCGCCGGTTTCGGTTCTGCCTTTGCTGCCCAGCGAAGACAGGAGCCCCAGGATGGTCATGAGGGTCTGGGGATTAATGTCCGGCAAATTGGCGCCGCCTTTCTTGTTTGACAAAGCGCTCATCAGGCTGTTCAACAGGTCGCCCTCGGCCCCGGATGAATTAGCGGCAAAGGGCAGATACTCGCGGTGGTGAGAGTGCTGGTTGAGCATGTTGATAATCCCTAAAAGGTTGGTGAGCGCCAGGAGTCCTATCATCTGATAGGCATCCAGTTTATCTGTTTTGTTGGGAGCAGTTACTTCGTATATAATGTTTAAAAGCAGTTTTTGCAGGGTTGGACTCTGGTCCATTTTTGATCCTCCTTTCCGGGTGGATTAGATAAGCTTGATGGCCCGGGCGGTTTCCTCCAACATCTTGTTGCGGGAACTTTTGATGGCCTGGTTGAGGGCTTCGACCAGACTGGCTTTGAGGGCTCCGGCTTTGGTGGGATCAAGCAGGCGGTTGTCTATTACCAGATCGGTGATCTCCTGTTGATAGTTGATTACGGCAGTAACCATGCCATTTTTTGAAGTGACGGTGAGTTTGTTCTTTTTCAGATTTTTCTCCAGAGAATCCTTGATGCGTTCAGCATCGGGGATCATTTTTAGAAGGTCCTCCTTGTTCAACTTGTCACCTCCTTCGGGGGAACTAAGTTGTAACATTATATTCAAAGAGTATTCATTTTGTTTATTGTTTTAGTAGAGGGGGTGCTGAAACAGTGTCTGAATTGGTGCAGTTGGTAAAAAAAGAGATATTCCGCACCGGGTTATGGGTCGGAATAGCGGTGGCGTTTGCGGCCGCGGCGGCCTATCTGTGGAAATAAAAGGATTTGGACACTGACTTAACCCGCCGAAAGATTTTTTGCATGCTGTATACGGTATGTCAAGAAGCGCAACCCTATCGGTAGGATAAGGCAACAATAAATGGCGAAAGGCAGGTGTTGGGCCCGGCCTTTCCGGCAGCTTAAACCTTGGTTCCGGGAAAAAGCATTCCTGGGAAATGTTCCGGACGCAGACCGTCGACCGCAGCCTGCTTAGCAGGTGATGTATAGGATCAACGGCGGTGAACAGGGATGAGTATATGAGCTGCCCGTTCTGATGTTGGTAGAGCGCTGATTAAAATGTATGATCAGGGGAGCCGGGTGGATAAAGATGTCGGTATTAACATTTGATTCCAATAACTTTGAAGCGGAGGTTCTAAAATCAGAGAAGCCGGTTCTGGTTGATTTCTGGGCGGCCTGGTGCGGTCCCTGCAGGATGGTCGGCCCGGTGGTCGAGCAGCTGGCTCAGGATTATGCCGGCCGCATTAAGGTGGGCAAGTTGAATGTGGATGAAAACCGGGAACTGGCCGGCCGTTATCGCGTGATGAGCATCCCTACCTTGGCGATTTTCAAAAATGGGCAGGAAGTTCAGCGCAGCGTTGGCTTCCGGGGCAAACAGCATCTGGTGAGCTTTATCGAAGAAAACATCTAACACAGCCAGGTGCACCGCCATTAATTATAGCCATTGACCATTAAAACGAAGGAGTAATTCGGCCCCGAACCTGCACGGCCCAGGCCGCGAACCAGCCATTAGCCATTAAACGAAGGATATACTTCCCCGGCAGTGGCTGTTATTCTTTTTATCACCGGCCGTGTTCATGGTACTTCTGCTGCAGCCAATCCAGGAATTCCCGCACCCGCGATTCATGCCCGTTATTGGTTGGCTGATAGAATGTCGGCTGTTCCAGACCCGGGGGCATGTATTCCTGTTTCACATACCCGCCAAAAGAATGGGGATAGAGGTAGCCCTTTCCCTTCCCGAGGAGATGGGAACGGGAATGGGAATTGTCGGCAATGTGCGCGGGCACCTGGAGCGACGGCAGTTGACGAACATAATCCAGAGCCCGGTCGATTGCTGCTTTGCTGCTGTTGCTTTTGGGTGCGCAGGCCAGGTAGATGGTGGCTTCAGCCAGGGGTATTCGCGCCTCCGGCAGCCCGATGACCTCGGTCGCATGAAAGGCGGATACTGCAACCAGCAGGGCCTGGGGATCGGCCATCCCGATGTCTTCCGCCGCATGTATTACCAGACGGCGGGCAATGAACAGCGGGTCTTCCCCTCCATGGATCATGACCGCCAGCCAGAAAAGTGCCGCATCTGGATCGCTGCCGCGAATGCTCTTGATGAACGCCGAAATGGTATCGTAATGATGATCCGCTTTCTTATCGTAGTTGATATAGAAATGTCCTGCAGATTCCTGAATGTCCCGGGCTTCGAGGGTTAGCTTCCCCGGTTCGCCGAGGCGGACCTGGCAGGCAGTCTCCAGTATGTTCAGGGCTACCCGGGCATCGCCCTTGGAGCGGGCGATTATCTCCTGCACAGCTTCCTCACTTAAGGTGATGTCCAGTTTTCCCAGACCCCGCACCGGGTCATTTAACGCTCTTCTTATCAGTTCTTCTATCTCAGTCGGTGTTAAAGGATTCAGGACATAGATCTTCATCCGCGACAGCAGGGCCGAGTTAAGCTCATACAGCGGGTTTTCCGTGGTGGCCCCCACCAGGGTAAAGACACCGCTCTCCACAAAGGGGAGCAGCACATCCTGCTGTGATTTGTTAAAGCGGTGAACCTCATCCACGAAAACTACGGTCTTCTGACGGTAATAATCCCACCTCTGCTGCGCATCCCGGGCTATGCTGCGCAGTTCGGTGACCCCGCTGGTTACTGCTTTTAGGTATTCAAAATGGGCCTTGGTCTTTTGCGCCAGCAGCAGCGCCAGGGTGGTCTTACCGGATCCCGGCGGTCCATAAAGGATGAAGGAATGGAGGCGATCCTCCTCTATCATCCTGCGCAGCGGCCCCTGCTCTCCCACCAGGTGTTCCTGACCCACATAATCCTTGAGATCGACCGGACGCATACGGTAGGCCAGGGGCCCGTTAACATCCTGCCGAAAATCGTTTTCAAATAGATTCATGTCCCGATTCACCTCCGACATGCAGGCGGCAAGCACACTGTTTGAACCGGATTGGCTGCCTGTAATCATGATGCGAATACACCCGCCATTCTACAGCCGGCTCCATTAATCTTTCCGCACAGGCTGCCGAATACGGTTTCGGTATATTGTTCCCTCCACGGGTTCGCACCTCTCGACAGTCCCCCTAATGCATTCTCAAATATAGCATGACACAGGAGATGGTTGTTGTCACCCCGGTGGAATGCATTAATTGCGGATTCCTGAGACAAGATAAGGTATGACAAGTTTGCGGGGTAAGATGAAGAGCAGGAGACTTATCGGGCTGCCGGTGATCGATGAGCACCGGGGAACGATACTGGGCCGGGTGATAGACATCATAATCAGCCCGCGGCTGCAAGTGGAGGGGCTCGTCATAGGAGGCCGGGGCGGAAAGCGTCTCCTGTTACTGGATCACCTGACCATTGGGCAGGATGCCATTCTGGTCAGTGATCTCCGGGGTTTAAAACCCGTCAAAAACGGGGAGCATCCCACCAGGATTAAGGATCGAATCGGGCTCCTGGTAGTCGATCGTGAGGGGCGGGAACTTGGAGTGATGAGCGACCTGGTGGTTGAGCCGGACAGTAAAGCGGTACAGGGTATCGAAATATCCTCTGGACTCATAAAGGATTTTATTGATGGTCGCAGTGAGGTCCCCCTGGAAAGGGTCGACAACATTGGTCAGGGAGCCATGGTCCTGAATAACGAGGAGGAACAGACTTGAGGTGTCCGGCGTGTAAGGGTTTACAGGTGGGCAGGGTCGGCAGTGACCATTTTTACTGCTGGAACTGTTACATCGAATTTGCAGTTAGGAAAGACCGGGTAAGCATGTATGAGGTAGCCGAGGATGGGACCCTGGTCTCCATCGAAGATTCCCACGACATTATGAACTGAATGGTGGTGAGATAATGAGGAGGGCAGCATTTCGTCGTGGTCTGATGGCTATTCTGGGTATCGGTTTGGCCTGGGCAATCGTATCATACTTTTGGCAGCGAGGTAAAAATGGGTCCAACCGCTTTGCCGAGGTCAAACGCATGGCGGATGATATGGGACATAAGGTAGCAGGGGCATGGCCAGATTAGAATACTACATTAAAATCGGTGTCTTGTCGGTGGTGGCCGTAGCCACCATTTATTTTTTTATAAGGGTAAGTGCAGTGCTTTTCCCATTTTTTTTGGGAGCCACCCTGGCGTATGTCCTGTATCCCCTGATAAGGACCGCCCAGTCACGGGGTTTGAGCCGCGCCTGGGCAGTTATGATTTTCTATCTGCTGCTGGTGGGGCTGATCGGTTTGCTGTGCTGGTATACCCTCCCGCGGCTTATCAGGGAGGTAGCTGACCTGGCCGCGGTTATACCGAAATACATGGAGGACGCACATCAGGCCGTGGAATACCTGGAAAGACTAGAGGTGGGGGGCGGGCTGGAACAGGTTATAAGGAGCAGCCTGCACCGGGCGGAAAATCAGGCCTACCGGGCCTTGACCGCTTTCATCAACGACATTCTGAACCTGACCGGCAGCCTGCTGTCGCTAGTCTTTGCCCCCATACTGGCCTATTATTTCATCCGGGACTGGGAAAAAATCAGGGAAGGTTTTCTGGGACTCTTCCCGGTCAGCAGCAGAAGTCAGCTTTTCAAGTTGGGGATGGATATCAACGAAGTCTTATCCGGTTTTATCCAGGGGCACTTGCTGGTTTGCGTTCTGGTGGGAGCTTTAACCGGACTGGCCGCGGCCCTCTTGGGAATTAGGTACGCAATCATCATCGGTTTCATCAATGGGCTCGCCGAACTGCTTCCTTACCTGGGACCGCTGCTGGGAGCGATTCCTTCCCTGGCCCTGGCACTGACGGAGGGGACTAGGCAGGCTGTATACCTGGGCGTGGCTATCCTGGTAATTCAACAACTGGAGGCCAATCTGCTGTCACCGCGGATTGTAGGGAACCGGGTGGGGCTGCATCCACTGGTGGTTATCTTTGCCCTCCTGGCCGGGGGGGAGCTGTTCGGCATATGGGGGATACTGCTGGCGGTTCCGGTAGCAGCCGTCTTGAAAGTGCTGGTCAAGTTCGCCTTTTACCATCTGGTTGATTGACACTAAATGCTTCCATGGGACACAATATAACCTAGATGGGAAAAGGAGGACATTTTGTTGCTTAAGAGCTATGAGATAAGGCAGATGTTCATTGATTATTTTGTCAGCCACGGCCATATAGCCGTCCCCAGTTCGTCACTGGTGCCGGCAAACGATCCTACACTGCTTTTCACCAACGCCGGAATGAATCAGTTCAAGGATGTCTTTTTGGGAATCGAGCCCAGGGATTACCGCCGGGCGGTAACGGCCCAAAGATGCATGCGGGCCGGCGGCAAGCACAACGACCTGGACACCGTGGGGCGCACCCCACGTCACCACACCTTCTTTGAGATGCTGGGGAATTTTTCGTTCGGTGATTACTTTAAACGGGACGCCATAGCCTTCGCCTGGGAGTTCCTGACCCGGAAGGCTGGAATCCCCGCCGAGCGCATGTGGGTTACCATATACCTGGATGATGATGAAGCCTTTGAATTGTGGCAGCAGGTAGCGGGAATCCGGCCGGAGCGGATTGTGCGTTTGGGAGAAAAGGACAACTTCTGGTCCATGGGGGATACCGGTCCCTGTGGACCCTGCTCCGAGATCATCTATGACCGGGGCCCGGAATACAGGTGTTCCGATCCGAACTGCGGGGTGGGAAACTGCGACTGCGACCGCTGGCTGGAGGTATGGAACCTGGTATTTATGCAGTATGACCGGGATCAGTCCGGGAAGATGACCCCTTTACCCAGGCCGAGTATTGATACCGGAATGGGTCTGGAACGGCTGGTTTCCATCCTGCAGGGGGTCGAAAGCAATTATGAAACCGACCTCTTTATACCTATCATTAGGGAGATTGAAAGCCTGACGGGGCAGAGGTATGACAAGGGTCCGGCCGGGTTTCCCTTCCGGGTCATTGCCGACCATATCCGGGCTTGTACCTTCCTGGTGATCGACGGTATACTGCCCGGCAATGAGGGCCGGGGATATGTGCTGCGCCGCATACTGAGGCGCGCGGTGCGGTTTGGGAAACTGCTGGGACAAAACGAGCCGTTTTTCTATAGATTGGTGCCCGCGGTTGCCGGGATGATGAAACATGCCTATCCTGAAATAATAGAGAAACAGCAGTATGTGGAGCAGGTCATCCGTATGGAAGAGGAACGATTCCTTACCACCCTCACGGACGGCCTGCGCAAGGTAGAGGATATTATTGCCCGGCTTCGCCGCGAGGGAAGCCTGACTATTTCGGGCAAGGATGCTTTTATGCTTTATGACACCTTTGGGTTCCCCATCGATCTGACCGAAGATGTGGCTGAAGAGCATGGCCTGACAGTTGACAAGGACGAATTTGAAGCCATGATGGAGGAGCAGAAGGAAAGGGGTCGCCGATCGTATAAGAACAGTGAAGCTTTTGCCCTGGAGAAAACAATCACCGGACTCCTGGAAGGCGAAAACCCCACCGATTTCGTGGGCTATCAGTGCCTGGAATGGGAAACGGAGGTGCTGGCCATAATCCGGAATGGGGAAGGAGTGGAGTCGGCAGTCGATGAGGAAGCGGTAGTAGTTCTCCAGGAGACTCCTTTCTACGCCGAGAGCGGCGGGCAGGTCGCCGATGTGGGGATTATTGGGGGCCCTGAAGGTGAAATGGAGGTCACCGATGTTCAAAAAGCGGCCGGGTGGATCCTTCATTACGGGAGAGTAAAAGGAGCCCTGCGTCAAGGTCAAGAGGTTCAGGCCCGGGTGGATGCCGTTCGCAGGAAGGCGATCGCTGCCAACCATACTGCCACCCATCTGCTCCACCAGGCACTGCGGGATACGGTTGGGGAATATGCCCAGCAGAAGGGTTCCCTGGTGGAACCGGAGCGTCTGCGGTTTGACTTTTCTCATTTTGCCCCTCTGACTCCGGAAGAGATACGCCGCATAGAGGAGATTGTCAATGAGAAGGTATGGTCCCTGCTTCCGGTTAATGCTCAGCAGACCAGCCTGTCCGAAGCCAAAAAACTGGGAGCCATAGCCCTGTTCGGTGAGAAGTACGGCGAACAGGTGCGGGTGGTTGAGGTGGAAGGATTTAGCAGGGAACTTTGTGGAGGAACTCACGTCAAAAGCACGGGAGAAATAGGCCTGTTCAGGATATTATCAGAAGCCAGTATCGGAGCGGGGCTGAGGCGTATTGAAGCGGTGACCGGCAGCGAGGCCTACAGGAGCCTGCGGCAGTCCGACGAGGAACTGCGCCGGGCGGCAGCGCTGATGAAGGTTGTACCCACTGAAGTTGCAGAACGAACGGAATCGCTACTGCGCCAACTGCGGGAAACGGAAAAAGAGTTGGAGGCAGTAAAGACCCGCATGGAGAAAGAAAAGGCTGCCGATGTATTGGATCAGGCGGTCGAGGTGCAGGATATTAGAGTCCTGACCGCAGAGATTCAGGCTTCGGATATGAACTCCCTGCGCCAGAATGCAGAGACCCTGAGAGATAAGCTGGGAACCTCAGTCGTGGTTCTGGGGTCACGGATTGATGATAAAGTAGGGTTGGCCGCCTTCGTTTCCAAGGAACTGGCCGGACGCGGGCTGCACGCCGGAAAGATTATTGGCCAGGTGGCGAAGATAGTCGGCGGCGGCGGGGGAGGCCGCCAGGATATGGCCCAGGCGGGAGGCAAGGACCCTGCCAGGCTTAAGGAAGCCCTGCAGGCGGCCCGGGAGATAATTGAGAAGTCACTGCAATAAGTATATGGGCGAGGGATTGACAGATATTAAGCGGCCGGCAACGAGGAATAATCTGATCAGCTGACGAAGATAGAATAAGGAGCCGATCGTTTGCGTAAACCTGAGACGAGAGCAGAAACCGGCGTCGATTTACCGGTGGCGGGAAGCATCCGGCCCCCGGAATTGTTTGTTATCTGGCTGTACTCCAAAGGGAGGTGGGAGAGTGCCTGGAGGATTTGAAGAGACCACCAGTTACCAGTTAGACAAGGATAGAAAAGAAAAGGTGGCTGCAATTCTGGCATCAGTCTTTAACGCCTTACAGGAAAAGGGTTACAACCCGGTAAGCCAGTTGGTCGGGTATATGATCTCAGGAGATCCGGCTTATATCACCAGTTATAAGGATGCTCGCACCATGATCTGTAAAGTTGAGCGGGATGAGATTCTGGAGGCCCTGATCCGAAAGTACCTGGAAGGATGAAAGCACAAGCAACCGGGGTGATTGTTTGCAGTACCGGATACTGGGTAATACCGGCATTAGAGTATCAGCCATCTGTTTTGGGGTTTTGACCATAGGCCCTCTGCAGGCTGGTCTCAAGGTTCAAGATGGCGCAGAAGTTGTATCCTATGCCCTGGAAAGAGGTATCAATTTTCTGGACACTGCCGAGAGTTACGGCACTTACCCCTACATAAAAGAGGCATTGGCCGCCAAACGATTCAAACCGGTAATCACTTCGAAATCTTACGCCTACACCTGGGAGGGGATGAAGGAGAGTGTGGAAAGAGCCCGGGATGAGATGGGCCTTACCACCGTTGACATATTTATGCTGCACGAACAGGAGAACGAAAAGACCCTGGAAGGACACCGGGGGGCCTTGGAATACCTGGTCAAGGCCAAGCGGCAGGGACTGATCAGAGCCGTGGGCATGTCTACCCACTCGGTTTCCGGGGTAATGGCCGCTGCTGATCACCCGGCAATTGAGGTTATCCATCCCCTGATCAACCAGGCCGGCATTGGTATCATGGACGGAACTCCCACTACCATGGCCGCGGCTATCCAGTATGCTCGCCTGCGCGGGAAAGGGCTGTACGCCATGAAGGCTCTGGGGGGAGGGAACCTGGTCAACAGGGCTTATCAAGCGCTGCATTATGTGCGCAGTATTCCCGGCCTGGCTTCAGTAGCCATTGGTATGAGGAGTAAGGATGAGGTTGATCTTAATATTGCCTGGTTGAAGGGCGTAAGAGATGCCGAACTGGAGTCCAGGGTGAGCCGTACTAAACGCCGACTGCATATTGAATCATGGTGCACCGGATGCGGCAGCTGCGCCGAGGTGTGCCGCTATCAGGCCTTATCGGTCCAGCAGGGGAGAACAGTTGTTGCTCAAGGCCGGTGTGTGTTATGCGGTTATTGTGCTGCGTACTGCCCGGATTTCTGTATCAAGGTAGTCTAGTACATTAAACCAAGCCGCCTGAGGGAGATTATGTTGGAGAAAACGGAAAGAATCATGGCCCTGGATGTCGGGGAAAAGCGTATCGGAGTGGCGGTCAGTGATCCGCTGGGAATTACGGCCCAGGGGATCGGGGTTATCGAGCGTCAGAACCGGACCCGTGATTTGGATGCCCTGCGCCTGTTGATCGATGAACATGGAGTAACCTCCCTGCTTTTGGGGCTGCCCCGCAACATGAACGGCACCTTGGGGGAAAAAGCTCGGGAGGTACAGGAGTTCGGCGAGCTGTTAGCACAGGAGTTGGGGATGCCGGTGGAGTACCAGGATGAGCGTCTGAGCACCAGAGCCGTGGAAGGGACCTTAATTGCGGCTGATGTTCGACGCAGCCGGCGGCGCCGGGTTATCGACAAGCTGGCTGCTGTCTATATACTGCAGGGTTACCTGGACCGCAAAGCCGGGAATAATAAATGAGGTGCGATTGACAAGGTAAGGTAATGGCACATACAATTTACTTGTTAATTAAAAGAATTGGGGTGGAGCTGTGGCAAGAGACGGTTTTCGTGATGACCTGGAGAATGATGGCGAAGAGTTTGAGGTTTTGATCTTGATCGATGATGAGGGACAGGAACACTCCTTTGAGCTTATCGCCGAACTGGAGATGGAGAACAGCAACTATGTTGTGGTGGCACCCATCGATGAAGAGATGGAAGATGAGGAGGATGAGGAGGTCGAAATCGTAATTCTTAGGGCCATCTATGATGAGGAAGGCAATATGTACCTGGCAGACATCGAAGATGATGAGGAATGGGAAAAGGTGGCCGACGCCTGGCAGGAATTGGCAGAGAGCGAGGAGATTGAATAAAGAAGCCGCCAGGCTTCTTTATTGCCATAACCCTGGTAGAAATCTTGGGAGGGGAATACATTGTCGGTCTGGCGCCGAAATGTGCTGATAATTTCTGCTGCAGTTATCCTCGGCATAGTGGCTGGCAGTTGTTTGTTTGCCAGTCAGTATCTTTTGGCCGGGGATACTTTTCTCCCGGGAACCTTTGTGGCCAAGCAGGACCTGAGCGGGCTGGGCCGGGGTAAGGCGGTCAGTTTGATAAGCAACCAGACTAATGGTTTCGCCGCTGTTGAGTACGTTTTTACCGCCTCACAAATGACTTATTCAATAAAGGCGGAAGACCTGGGGGCCAAACTCCAGGTGGCCAGTTTTGTCAATCAGATAATGGAACAGGAAGGAAGCCGGGGCTTGTGGGATAGGATCCGCCATCACCAGCGGCGTGACTACCCCTTAAAAATTCCCATTGAGTATGACCGGGAAAAGTACAATCAGTTCATGGCCCACATTATGGAATCGATGGAAGATCCGGTGAGGATTTCGCGGGTAAAATGGGATGAGAACGGCAATCCCATTCTTGTGCCGGGCCAGAGCGGATTTAGGCTTGATCCGGAAGCCACGTTTACATCCCTGCCCCAGTACTACACCGGAGAGAAGAAGATAACTGCCCAACTCGTTGTCGACTATGAATCCGTTAGTGTGGACCCGGCGGGCATCAACAACCTGGTGGAATTGGGTACATATTCTACATACTTTAATACGGGCAACTTAAATCGCTCATCCAACCTTCGCATCGCGGCCTCTACCCTTAACGGTGCCGTGGTCCCACCAGGGCAGGAATTTTCGTTCAATACCGCCGTAGGCCCTCGGGAGTTCAGCACCGGTTATAGGGAGGCCTTGATAATCCTGCAGAACGAATTTAAGCCCGGAATTGGCGGCGGCGTTTGCCAGGTGTCATCCACGCTCTACAACGCGGCTCTGCTGGCAAATCTCCCGATACTGGAACGCCATAACCACAGTGTAGCGGTGGATTATGTACCGGTAGGAACAGATGCTACTGTAACCTACCAGGGCAAGGATCTGCGATTTAAGAATGACACCGGCGGCCCCATTATTATCAAGACCACCGTGCAGGGCGGCAGGCTGACAGTGCAACTCATCGGCAGGCGCAGTGGACCGGCGGTTAATGTAAAAATAGAACGTGAGGTTATCGGGGTAACCGATTTCAAGGAGATACGAAGGGATGATCCTGAGCTTATGCTCGGCCAGGAGAAGGTCGATCATGAAGGGACCAAGGGTTATCGTGTTCGAACTTACCGGACTGTGTATGATGAAAAAGGGCAGATGGTGAAACGTGAGCTGCTGTCGTCTGATGTCTACAAACCCCTGGATAAACTGATTCTGGTGGGAACCAAACTGCCGGCTTACCCGGGTCAGGATCCACCGGACCAGGATATCCCCGATCCGGCTCTCCCCGGAGACCCGGCATCTGAACCTGGAGAACCGGCTGCGGAAGATCCGGCAAACGATCCTGCAGAGCCCCAACCCGGCGATCCGGGAGAACCTGTGGATCCTGAGGAACCGGCGGCTTCTCCCGACGAACCCGACAGTCTGCATCCCGGGCCGGAACCGAACCCACCAACAGGAGAAAACAGTGATGAGAGTGACCAAACCAACCCTGGTGGGCAGATATGACGGAGGCATCCTGCAGAAGAAGGGTATTTGAAGTCTGAAAATAGTGGTTTGCATTTATTGGGGGATTTATGGCTAACGGTCTTGAGGCCCAAGGTCGGAGAAGGTTGTTAATATCATTATTTTTACTGGTTGTTCTTTTCGTCGTTTGGTTTTCTGTGCGCCAGTTCAATCGTTACATGGCACCGGTTAACCCTTTTGACAAGACGGCCATCGAGGTTAACATTCCCGGGAATACCAGCACCCAACAGGTGGCCGCTATCCTGGCTGATCACGAGCTGATCAGGAATAAGGATTTTTTCGTGTGGTATTGCCGATTGCGGGGATACGACGCCCAGCTCAAGGCCGGGCTGTACCAGCTTCGTCGCAGCCAATCGATGTCCGAAATCGTCGATGACCTGGTATCCGGCCGGGTGGCCGCTGTGAAGATAACCATACCTGAAGGTTATACGCTGCAGCAGATGAAAGAGCTTTTTACGGCCAAAGGCATCTGCACTCCAGAAGAGTGGGACAAGGCTGTGGTGCGCAGCCGGGATTATCCGTTTCTGCGGGATATACCAATGCGGGAAAACCGCCTGGAGGGGTTTCTGTATCCCGATACCTACTACATACGTCATGATACCTCCGTGGATCAGATGATTGAGCTGATGCTGAAAAGGTTCAGCGAGGTGTGGAACCGGGACTTTGCTGAGCTTGCCAAACAAAAGGGGCTTTCTGTTTATCGGGTAGTAACCGTAGCCTCCATGGTCGAAAAGGAGGCCCTGTTCGATTCTGAAAGGCAGCGAATCGCCGGGGTGATACACAATCGCCTGCGGGATGGTATGCTGCTGCAGGTGGACGCTACTGTGCTGTACAGCCTGGGTGGCCATAAGGAGAAGGTTACACTGAAAGACCTTGAGGTTGACTCCCCCTATAACACCTACCGCCATACCGGGTTGCCCCCGGGGCCGATTGCCTCACCGGGAGCGGCCAGCATTTCTGCGGCCCTGCAGCCGGAAGAACATGATTATTTTTACTATGTGGCGACTCCTGACGGTCATCACGTATTTTCGCGGACCTATGCCGAACACCTTAAGGCAAAGAAAGAGAACCGGGGGAAATAAAATTGATGAAGAACCTCCGAAAACCAGAACTAGTAGCTCCGGCCGGCAGCCTGGAGAAGCTTAAAGCGGCCATAAACTTTGGAGCCGATGCCGTTTACCTGGGGGGACATGAGTTCGGCCTTCGAGCCGGTGCTGATAATTTTTCCCTGCCAGAAATGGAAGAAGGGCTGCAGATTGCTCACCGGGCCGGGCGCAGGGTCTATGTAACCGTCAATATATTTGCACATAACTGCGATATCGACCGGATGCCGGCCTACCTGGCGGAATTGAACGATATGGGGGTGGACGGCCTTATTGTCTCCGATCCGGGTGTGCTGCTGCTGGCCAGGGAATTCAGCCCGGATCTACCGGTGACCATCAGCACCCAGGCCAATGTCACCAACTTTCAGAGTGCTGAATTCTACCGGCGCCAGGGAGCCTCCCGGCTGGTTCTGGCCCGGGAACTAAGTATAGATGAGATCGCCCGTATCCGGAGAACGGTGCCCATTGAAGTGGAGGTATTTATACACGGGGCGATGTGCCTCTCTTACTCGGGCCGGTGCTGGCTCTCTCAGGCGATGACCGGTCGCAGTGCCAACCGGGGTGAGTGTGCTCATCCCTGCCGCTACCGTTATGCTCTGGTGGAGGAAAAACGCCCGGGACAGTATTTTCCGGTGATGGAGGACGAACGGGGCAGTTATGTCATGAATTCCAAGGACCTGTGTATGATAAGCCTTATTCCCCGGTTGATAGAAGCCGGGGTTGATGCTTTCAAGATTGAAGGCCGGATGAAGAGCCCTTACTATGTGGCGGCGGTAGTCAAGGTGTACCGCGAGGCTATCGACAGCATTCTGGAAGGGAGGCCGCTCTCTATAGAGGAGTGGACCCGGGAACTGGAACGGGTTGCTACCCGTCCCTTTACTGCTGGATTTGCCCTGGGTAAACCTGAAGCAGCCCAGGATATTGAAAAAACCGCAGCGCCCCGCCGGGTGCTGTTCTGCGGGGTAGTAAAGGATTGGGATAAGAAAAACGGGCGCATACTGGTAGAGCAGCGATCCCCCTTCAGTACCGGCGATCACCTGGAATACCTGGAGCCGAATCAGCCCCTCCGAACCGAGCAGCTCCTTGAGCTGTATGACGATGAGCTGAATCCTATCGAAGTAGCCCGCCACCCCCAGCAGTTGGTCTGGCTTACCAGCCGCTGCTGCCCGACTCCGGGCACCCTGGTAGGCAGGATTGTTGAGTAGATGCTGCACATTTTCCCCGAAAGGATGCTGTTTTATATGTCAACCAAAGAGATGATAAATTGCAGGTTGAATCCGGCTGACATTTACAGGCTCAATCGCATCTTCGAGGGTTATGATGGTCTGGGCATTGTGAGCACCCGGGACAACAAAGCCGGTCTGGTTGTGGTATACGTAACACCGGACACCTATCCTGAAGCCCTGACGATAATCCAGAATGCGCCTTTTCCCGTCGAAGTCCTTCCCGACTAAGGCAGGATCCCCCTCCAGTTTTACGGTCCTGGGTCTCCACGCTGCGCTGTCAACCCATCCGGTCCTGGTGGCCGAGTGCTTTGTTTCCCGCCATCTCCTCTACCGGTCCTTGCACAGGCTGCACTTATGAAAGCACACCGTATCCGGGCCGGCCTCCGCGGCTGCATTGACCATTTGTTGCTGATTTCGCGGGTTCCCGGTGTATAAGTCGGATTCCCCAGGTAAAACCTAGTAATAACCAACAAATCAGGTAATGCGGGGAAATTATGACACTGGTTAAGCGGAGGATGCTGCTGGTTCTGTCACTGCTGTGTCTTATCCTGGTGATCATTGCAGGGCGTTTTTTTTATTTCCAGGTAGTGCGGGGCCCCGAACTGGCCCTCAAGGCTGCCAATATGCGTACCCGGGGGTTTTCGTTTCCCGAATCCGGGCGTGGTGATATATTGGATCGTTACTGCCGGCCTTTGACCAATACCGGTTTGGCCTGGGCCTGCTTCGGAATGCCGGATAAGATCGCTGATTCTAGGGAGACGTCCACCAGAGTAGCAGCAATTCTGGGAGCTGAGCCGCGTATAATTGAAGAAAGCCTGCGGGAGGCCGATAAACGTCGGGAATCACTGGTTTTGTTGAAGTTTCCGGTTAATGATAAAAAAACAAGACAGGAACTGGCTGCAGTAGACGGGATCCTGGTAGTCCAGGTTCCGAGGCGTTACCGGGAGGATGGCAGGTTCATTCACCTGCTGGGGAGTCTCAGCCCCACCGGTCCCGAAGAGAAAGCCCGGGTGGTGGGCGGCTCCGGTCTGGAAATACGCTATGAGGACGACCTGAGGGCCTGTTCCCAACCCAAACACCTACTACGGGTAGTAGATGCCCTGGGGAATACCATCCCCGGAATACCGCTCAAACTGGCCGCCAACCCCAAAGCGGCCCGGGATGTGATAACTACCATTGACCGCCGGCTGCAGGTAATGACCGAGGACATTGTCGACCGGCACATTCACACCGGTGCGGTCGTGATCCTTGATATTGCGAGCCGCGACATCCTGACCATGCTCAGCCGCCCGACCTACAACCCCTACAACCCCGAAAGCTATGTGACGGATACCGGGTGTCAGTTAAACCGTGCCCTTATGGCGTTTTATCCCGGTTCAATCTTTAAGATTGCGGTAACGGCGGCAGCCATGGAAAACGGGCTGGTAAGCTCGGATGAGATATTCCACTGCCCCGGGTACTACAGGTTTTCAGAAAAAACAGCCATCCCATGTTGGAAAACGTCGGGGCACGGAGAGATTTCCACCCCCCGGGCTCTGGCAGAAAGCTGTAACGCCGCCTTTATTGAGATCGGAATCCGGGTGGGCCGCAGCCGGCTGCTGAATTTCTGCCACCGGGCTCGGCTGTTCGACTGCGAAATCATCGGCTATGAAAAGGCTCAGGGTGACAGCCACCTGCAGATTGATTACGGCCGCCCGGCCCTGGGCAACGCCTCCCTGGGGCAGAAAGGGGTAATGATGACTCCCCTGCAGGTTGCCAACATGGTAGCTACGGTGGTTGATAACGGGATGTATAAAAGGCCGCGGCTGGTCAGAGAGGTTCGTGAGGGGGATCAGATTGTACGCCTGCTGTCGAGTGACCCCGGGGAACAGGTAATCAGCTCCGCCACCGCCCGCACCCTGTGCGAGTACCTGCGGTTGGTTACCACTACGGGAACGGGACGCAATGCCTACCTTCCTGAGATCGGATGCGGGGGAAAGACAGCTACCAGCCAGACCGGACAGTATACCGAGTCGGGAGAAGAGATTCTGGACACCTGGTTTGTTGGCTATTTCCCGGTGGAGAATCCACAGTGGGTAATAGCAGTTCTGGTAGAGCATGGTCAGAGTGGAGGCCGCAATGCGGCCCCGGTTTTTCGGGAGATTGCCGCCGGAATGGCAGAGATCTACCTGCCGTAAGCATTACCGCGCTCTGGAGGGGAAATACCGACAGCCGCGCCTAGAGGGCGCGTATGCCGGCATCACCCAGTCTGCCGTCCGGCTTTTATTTACGGGATGAAGTTCATGCGGCGGGCTTCAGAACGCAAGTAATCGCGATAATCGGGATGGGCAATGTTGATCAGCTCTTCTACCCGCTGGCGGACGTGTTTTCCTCTGAGGCTGGCTACACCGTATTCCGATACTACATACTGGACATCGGTGCGGGGAACAGTTACGGTAGCGCCGTCGCTGAGACGAGGAACAATCCGCGACTTAAGATTACCCTCCTTATCGGTATAGGTTGAGTAAAGGGTTAAGAAGGACTTACCCCCCCGGGAACGAACCGCCCCTTGGACAAAATCCAACTGGCCGCCGGTACCGGAATACTGGCGGTAGCCGATTGATTCGGAGTTGCATTGCCCGGTAAGGTCCACCTCCAGGGTGGAGTTGACTGATACCATGCGGTCGTTTTTCGCAATATTAATGGGATCATTAACAAAAGCAGCCGACAGCATTTCTACCATCGGATTGTCGTCAATAAAGTCATACAGTTTTTGCGAGCCCAGAGCAAAGGTCGCCACCCAACGGTTGGGCATGAAATTCTTTTTGGCACAGGTAACAGCACCGGCCTCGTAAAGATCAACCATAGAATCGACCAGCATTTCGGTGTGGATTCCCAGGTCACGTTTTTCTTTTAGAAACAGTGCCACCGCGTTGGGGATGCGTCCGATTCCCAACTGCAGACAGGACTCATCCTCGACCATCTCGGCTATGTAACCGGCAATGGTCCGGTCGACGTCTGTGATATCGTTGGGGGGAAGTGACACCAGCGGAGTGTTGTGTTCAATCACCGCACTAACCTCGGATATGTGAAACTGGTTGTTGCCCAACGTCCGGGGCATGTACTCGTTAACCTCCAGAATAAGCTTCGGCTTGCGGGGGTGTTTCTTGACTACCTCCCAGATGTACTCGCAATCGGTCCCGGTACTTAAAAACCCGTGTTTATCCATGGGTGCCACTCTCTGCACAATTACCCCGTTAAGCTGACGTGCCAGCATGATGGGGACGTACTCAGAAAGCCGCATCGGATTAAAGGTGAATACTCCTTCCTGGGTTCCCTTGCGCAGCTGTGCCCCCAGGAAGTTGGCTTCGAGCAGCATTTTGGGGGCCAGGTCAAAATCAAAGATGCTGCTGTCCTGAACGGTTAGTCCGCCGAAAAAATGTATATCGCTTAAATCCCCGTTCCGAAGTCGGGAGGCCAGTGCTTCCAACAGCGCCGGCGGAATTCCATTGGCAAAAGGAAGCATCACATAGTCGCCCGGTTCAACGAGTTTAACTGCTTCATCGGGGGTGGTTAATTTAGATCTGTACATCTCCTTCCATCTGTTCATTTACCACACCTCCCTAAAGATTTTCATGCTGGGGGTCAACCAGCGGTCCACAGGTCTGAAAAAAGTACCACAGGGATACTGTTCCACATAATATGCAGTGAATCCTTTTTTTTTGAACCCGGAACAGATCAATTTTTATTGGAGGATAGTGGATATTCGTGAAGTCATACAATAGCGGGTGTGGCGGTCCTCCGGCTGGAACCGGCAGCAGTGTGCAGGCAGGGTCAGGTGGCTTCCGGGGGTTGAAGAGTGGCACCCATCGGCGGCCGGCGGGTTGAATAAGAATCGGCCTTCGATCCGGAAGTTAACCTGGAGTAGCCGACGAGTGTCTGAAAATAATGAAAGGGTCTGACACCCGCTGGGTCAGACCCCTGGGAAGAACTCCGGTTCTCAGGTCTTAATCACGACCAGGGCTCCTTCGGAATAGTAATCAACCTCAGCCCCCAGTGATTCGGACAGAAACCGTATGGGTACCATGGTGCGATTATTATGGAGCAGGGCTGGAGCATCAAGTCTTGCCTTGGTTTTGGTTTCACCTTTGTGAATCACAGCCGTGTTTTCGCCCAAGAGCAGTATCACGGTGACTGTACCTTTGGTCATTATCACCTTCTTTTCGGGACCAACCCACTTCACTTCAGCCCCCAGTTCTTCGGCAATCTTTCTGAAGGGCACCAGGGTCCTCCCGTTTACTACAATGGGGTCCACATCAAAATCAACTTTTTTTCCGTCGATGTATGTCCTATATTTCTCACCCTTCAATTTGTACAGCCTGCTCAGGATTCTGTAGTCTTCATCTGAACCTTTATCTTTTGCGATCCCTTTTTCCATCTCTCTAATGAGTTCCCTAAGTTCCTTGAGGGTAACACCGCGCTGCTGCAGCAGTTCCAGCAGGCGGGCGGTTGATTGCGCCCGGGCTTTTTGATTCCAATGTTCCTTATGTTTGAGGTGATTCCTCAGGGCGTTTTTCAGGCCATGGGTGTTGCCCGGACACTTAATGTCGCCATTATCGTCCTCGTCTTCATCGTCTTTTGCGGACTCTTTAACGGTAACGCTCTGGCTGTCTTCAATTAACACATTTCCGGCACTGTCTACCAGCCGGAAATGTATAGTATATGTACCGGCTTTGCTGAAGGTAAGTTTCCATGGGGTTGATTCACTGTAGGGGGCGGTGATATCAAAGTCGCTGTCCCAGATGCCCCGGTTGATGAAGGTGTACCAGGTGCCGTTGGAGTCCTGGGCTTTGAACAGCACATCGCCACTGCCGGCGGTCCTGGCAAACTCAAAGTGCACGTCCATAAAATCATAATCGGTGACAAAGGAGACATTCGCAGTTATTTCCCGGCCGGCAATTATTTCTTCCGGAATGGTGCAGGTGAAGCTCCCGTCGGCGACGGTTATCTGCCGGCTGCCTTCTGCGATTTTATAATGGTTCCCGTCATAGGCCTTGAAGTTGATGACATAAGTACCGCTCTTGGAGAAGTTCAGGGTCCAATCAGTAGTTGCATGGTACTGGGCCGGGAGCGCGAAACCGGGGGAGGGGATGTAAATCCCGTAATTGGTGAAGGAAATCGTACGATTTACCCGATCTTTGGCTCTAAAGGTTACACTACCTGATGCCGGAGCTACGGTATTGACAACCTCAAAGCGGACATTGTCATAACCTTCCTTGCCCAGGTACACTGTTTTGAAGGTGACTGGAAGCAGTACGTCCTCTCCCGGCATGATGTTGTCAGGCACCGCAAACCTGAACTCATAGGTAGACTTATCGGGCGGTGAAGTGCTATCGGCACCGGTAGCCAGAGCCATGGTAGCGAAACCCAGCATCATCGCCAGGCTCAGAAGGACCGCTATCGTCTTTTTCATGTGTTAATACCTCCTCGTTAATCTGATTGGTAATTAACCGAACGGAAATTGTCTTGGCAGCATGTGGTTTTACCGGTTTTACAAAAGGATACGATGGTATAAATTTTTTTTAGGGGGTGTACTACCCCGTTAAATTGCTTCGTAATCCCGTATATTGAATTAAGGGGTCATAATGTGGTTAACGCATCGATGCATAATGAGGTTATCCCCTTATGGATTTAAGTAAATACGACCTGTTGATAAAAACCATAAGCAAAATCAAGGATGGAGATTTTTCTGCTCGTGAGAGGCTGGTGGAACAGTACAAACCTTTTATTCTCAAAACCGCCAGCCAGTTCTGCCACCGCATGCTGGAATGGGGCCGGGACGATGAACTGAGCATTGGACTCATAGCATTTAATTCCTCAATCGACAGCTTTGAACCGGGGCGAAAGGTTCCTTTCCTTGCCTTCTGCAGGGTTGTTATCATTAACCGGCTGAAAGACTACTATCGCCAGACAGCAAAGTACCAGGCCGATTACCGGTTTGATGACGAAAATATCTCGGATTACCTGGAACAAAAGACCGCCTGGGAAAGTTTCAGGAGTACAACTATCGAGGACGAACGCCGGGAGGAGATCGAGGAGTATGAACGCTTATTGTCCGATTACGGAATCAGCTTTGAAGACCTGGTAAAGGTTTCACCGCGGCACCGGGACTACCGGAGAGACTTGCTGGGGGCGGCTTTACAACTGGCGGAAAGTACGGCCCTGATGGAATACCTGACCAGCAAAAAGCAGCTGCCGCTAAATGAATTGGAAAAAGCCAGCGGGTTAAAACGCAAAACCCTGGAAAGAGGCCGGAAGTTCATAATCGCTAGTGCTTTGATCCTCAGCCGGCCGGAACAGTTTGTTTACCTGCGTTCGTATATAGACTTTGAGTCCAAATAGATTTAAGAAGGGATTGGCATGCGGTTTCAAAAACGGGGACTGGTAACCAGCATTAAGGACGACTACTGCATAGTGGTTAACCCCGATGGCAGCTATGAAAAGATTCCCCTGCCATCGCGGGAGGTGCAGGTGGGTGAAGAGGTATTCTATAACCGGGTGCGAATACCTGCTGAGCTCAAATCAGTGCTGGTGGCCGCCTCATTTCTGCTGTTTTTTCTGACCTCAATGCTGATATACCAGGGCAGCCTCCACCAGGTTGCGGCTTATATCACCATGGACATCAATCCCAGTCTGGAAATTTCGGTTGACAGCAAATCCCAGGTGATCGACGTGCTCTGTTTTGATGAGGAGGCGGCCCGCCTGGTTAAACCGGGCGAGTACAGGGGGAAAAACCTTGATTATACGATTGCGGCCATAATTGAAAAATCCGTGGAGCAGAACTTTCTTAAGCCCGGGGAGGAGAACCTGATAGTAACCACTATCAGTATGGTGGATGAAAAGGCGGAGCCGGTGGACGGAGAGGCTCTGAGTCGGCTGGTTGAGCAGTCTGCCGCCGCCAAGAAATGCCAGGTTAAGGTAAAGGTATACGCTGCCAGCAGCGAGATCCGGAAGGAGGCCCGTAATACCGGAATCAGTTCCGGCAGGTACCTGATCTATGAGGAGATGAAAAAGCAGGACCAATCGATCAGGATCGATGATGTTAAAAAGGATTCCATAAGAAAACTGCTGGAAAAACACAGGGTTGAGCTGCCTCCGAGTTTTATGAGTTTTCCTCGTGACAAAGATCAAATGGGCCGGAATAAAGACATCGGCAGGGTCAATAAGGCCTCCGGCAGCAGCAGTAAAAAATATGATAAAAGCAGAAAGATTCCGCAGGGAAACAGGGATAAATCTGATTACAGCCAAAAGAAATGGGAAAAGCAGACGAGCCGCCCCGGTAAAGGTAATGTGGGGCCCAAACAGGAGAAAAGCAGGGCTGATGAAAGACAGAATCCATACATTATAAGAAGTAAAAACAATTCTCTCAATCATTGGCAGACCAGGTTTTTCACCAAGAATGGGCGTAACTGATTGGTTATCACCGGCCGCCTATTCCTTATGTAACAGAGTATCGAAAGTCAAGAGTGATATACCAGACCAGGACCAGACGTATTGAGTGTTGGTCCGGCTGGTATTGTTTTATTAGCTCCCGGATCCGTCCAAGAGTTGGTCACTTCTTCTATCCTTCCACCAAAATATTCTTTCTAGCGGTTATCTGCTGCCAGAATCAAGTTAACTTTGATATTTTTGAAAGGTATTGACAAAACAGTCATAATTACTTAACGTTAAGTATATAACAGATATGGTGTCGCAGATGAGAAAACCCAAAACGACACAATTCTTCTAATTGCCTCCTCCGTCGCTTCACTATTCATTTCCGTCAACTCCCCAAGCTGACCTCTTGGTGCGACACCCAACCAGCCCCTGGAAGGGAGGTGATTGGTCAAATACGTTTTGGTAGTTGGTCGCAGCTGTTCTTTTTGTAAGGGAGGTAGACAAGCCGTGGCAAAAACGGATGTCCTTTATGAAAAACAGGACCATATCGGTATTATCACGCTCAATCGACCAGAGAAAATGAATGCGATGACACATGAAATGCTGGATCTGTTTGAAAACATTACCAAGGAAATCCGCAGGGATGATGATATAAGGGTCGTCATTCTGACGGGGCAAGGCAGGTATTTCTGCGCGGGTACCGATCTTAGCGGAGATGTTCCCCAGGCGTTCGAAACAGAGCTGCGCTATATGAAGTCCAAGGATTCCACCACAGCCGCGTTTTCACAGTGGCTATTTACAGATATACCCAAACCGGTCATATGCGCAATAAATGGCCCCGCGGTAGGAGCAGGAGCGGAGTACCCGTTACAATGCGATATCCGGATTGCCGCCCAGAGCGCGAAATGGGGGGAAGTATTTGTTAGAAGGGGGCTAATACCGGATACCGGCGCAGGTACATACCTGCTGCCCCATATTGTAGGTATCTCCAAAGCCTGTGAATTGTGTTTTTCGGGCGAGGTCATAGATGCGGATGAGATGTTGAGGATAGGCCTGGTACATCAAGTGGTGCCGGATGATCAACTAATGCGGGCAGCAATAGAGCTTGCTCACAGGTTCTTAAAGGCGGCACCGCTGGCTGTGCAGATGACCAAGCAACTCCTTTATATGGGGCTTGAACGGACGATAGAGCACCATCATGAAGCTACCCGTTATTGCTTTCAGCTTGCGGCAAGGACTGAAGATGCGGTGGAAGGGGTTAAGTCTTTCCTTGAAAAGCGCGACCCTATCTGGAAAAACAGGTAGTCTGCAAACGATTTCTCAGTAAGCTCAGTAATCAAAGTGGCAGGATATTATTTTTTACAGGAATGGGAGGAACACATCTATGTTGAAAACACGCATGACCGAGCTTTTTGGGATAGAGCACCCCATCATGCTGGCGGGCATGAACTGGATCACAGAACCGGACCTGGTTGCTGCAGTAAGCAATGCCGGTGGGAACCAGATTTATTGTCACCAAAGAATGCAACGTCCATGACAATTTTAAGCAGCTTATAGTGAACGCATCGGAACAGGATACCCTTTACAGCCATGTATTCGACGGCATGAAGGGCAGGGTTCTGAAGACCAAAGCTGCACAGCAGATGATGCAGAAGGGATTCCCCCTGTTCGAGGCCTTCAAAGGCGCCAAAGAGGTTAAAGAACAGATGAATCTTTCCTATCCGGCCTTCCTCGCTATGAGCTTCAAGATGCTGGGCAAAGAGGACGAAGGTTATATGCCTTGGATCATGGCGCGGCAGGCGGTGGGCACCCGCAGGCATTTAATGGCGATCAGCAAAGGTGATGTTGATGAAGGCATACTATTTGCCGGTCAGAACGTGGGCGGCATTAATGACGTTCCCAGTGTTAAGGAGCTTGTTGAGCGCACCGTGGCTGAGGCGGAAGCAGTATTGGATAAGCTTAACCAGGCTAAGGCATGAATGGGATTAGGGAACGTTCCGCTTTTCAAAATTGGTAGTGCTGGTTAATTATTTGCGCGATGACAAATAAAGATTGGAGTGAAATAAATGGGCATTTATGATTCCAGACCATGGTTGGAGGCTATTGATCCCTTGGTCCCCCGGGAGTATGAATTACCTGAAGTGCCGGTTTACAGCTACCTGGTTGATTCTTTCCGCAAGTACCCGAATAATATCGCTGTGTACTATTATGGAGCAGAATTCACCTACGCTGAATTGGAAGCCCTGACCAATAAGCTGGCCAACGGGTTAAAAGAAATAGGGGTTGAAAAAGGTGACCGGGTAGTCATTCATATGGATAACTGTCCGCAATATGTAATGGCTTTCTTTGCTTTAATGAAGCTGGGCGCGATTGTAGTCCAGGTAGGGCCCATGTCTTCAGCAACGGAATTGTTAACCATTGCCAATGATTCCGGAGCAACAGGAATTATTACACTTGACTTTTTAGTAAGCAAGGTGCAGCAGATCTTTGATCAGAGCCAATTAAAATTTGTTGTTGCCGGTTCTCTGTATGATTATTTGCCTCGAAACCCGTTTCCTTGTCCTCCCTTTGGTTTACCTGAGCTGCAGCCGTTACCGAAGACCGACTATATCGTCGAGTTTGTTAAACTGTTGAATCAGCCTTCCCGGTTTGAGCCTGTCAAAATCAATCCGCGGGAAGAATTGGCGGTCCTACAGTATACCAGCGGCACCACCGGTATTCCAAAGGGAGTTATGATCACACATTATAATATAACATCATATGTTACCGGAGCAAAAGTATTAGATTATAAGACCGTGGAAGGTGAAGAAGTCTATCCGGTAAATCTGCCCTTGTCACACAATTATGCCATGTTCCAAACTGTAGTCTTGCCCATATCCCTTGGAGGCAAGGTTGTTATCATGGTCAGGTTTCATCCGGATGAGGCTCTAAAGATAATCCACCATCAGCGCTGTACCTGTTTCCGGGCAGTACCCACCATACTTACTGTACTGGCACAACATCCTCAGCTTGAACAATACGACTTAAGCTGCGTAAGGCACTGGATTGTTGGAGGTGCTCCGGTTCCGGAAAAGGTTGTCAATGTGTTCAAGAAAGTTTCTGGAGGCAATGTGGCGGAAGGTTATGGTCTTACCGAAACCACGTCGGGAGTAATCATTAATAGACTGTACGGACAGACCTTGCCTGGTATGGGGATGCCCTTCATTGGAACCGACGTAAGAATTACTGACCCGGCTACCGGTGAAGATGTCCCTATCGGCGAAACCGGCGAACTGCTTATTAAAGGCCCGACCGTAAGCCCGGGGTACTGGAATAAACCCGAAGATACTGCCAATTCTTTTCGCGATGGATGGTTACACACTGGAGATCTGGTTCGCATGACCGAAGAAGGTGTTTTACAGTTTGTTGACCGTCTTAAAGAGTTGATTATCGTTGCCGGATTCAATGTCTATCCTACTGAAGTAGAAAACGTTATTTATCAGCACCCCAGTGTGATGGAAGCTGCAGTCATAGGAATCCCTGATGAACGCCAGGGCGAAGTAGTCAAAGCGGTGATCAAAACGAAACCAGGCTTCGAAGTAACCGAGGAGGAGATTATCTCATTTTGCCGGGAAAGATTATCTCCATATAAAGTCCCGAAGAGCGTCCAATTTGTAGAGGACTTTCCCCGGACAGCCGCCGGAAAAATTCTCAAGCGATCTTTAAAATGATTAAGTCTTAACTTAATCAACTATGCCCTTTGAAGAAAGCTTATTTCCGAACTCAGGCAGAACTAATTTTGAAAACAGGCCTTTTCGGCAGAAGGCCTGTTTTTTATCGGGAGACCAATTAATTGAAAAATACCGTTATTCGCGGGTTCGGGATAATTGGCCGGGGAACGCTTTTCTCAACTTAAATCTGGGAGATCCGGCGTAACAAATGGTTTAATTGGCTCCGATTATATCTGCATTTTTGGTGACATAAAATGTTCCCCGGCTCTTTGCTATCAGCTTGCCGGTATTGTCCCACAGGCTGCCCTCGGTAACTGCTATCGACCTGCCGGCATGCACAATCGTGCCTTCAGCGATTATTTCGCTTCCCTGGAAAACGGGAGAGAAAAAGTTCAGGTTCATGTCAACGGTCACATTGCCGAACCTACCCAGGGTATTGAAAGACCACCCCATAACATCATCCAATAGGGAGGCAATGATTCCCCCGTGCAGTCTACCCTTAATGGTTGTGTACTCCGGCTCCACATTCATTTTCATAGCTGCGACCCCGGGTCCCAAATAAGTAAGGCTCATGCCCAAAGTCTTATGTATCGGGATATCTTCAAATAGGGTACATAAGGTGTGAAACAGATCTTCATCGATCCCTCTATTTTCAGTCGGCGTTATCTTCATTATGATTACTCTCCCCCCTGCTTTGGTCGTGCGGACTGTAAAGTATCGGGCCAACATAAAACAGCGAGCATTAAAATACCCCAATATGACTAAATTCAAGCTGTAACGACATTGTTCCTGCCTATAATTAGAACCTTTGCTCAGGATTATAAAGATGGATCAACAACATTTGTCGTGGAGAATATGCCGGAAGTTGAACAGGTGACAAGGAAATACGGAAAGGTTATCAGCGGAACAATACCTCATTGTTGTTGGGCTTGGTTATTCTGTTAGGGTCAAGGTTCTTAACGTAAACGGGAAATTGATCCGGGATCGTAATTATTTTGTTCAATTAACGGGAATATGGTAATATATGTCTAAGGAGACAATTTATCATACCAAATAATGGCGGGTGATAAAGAATCCGAATATCTGTTACCTTTGATTCAAAAAATCCCGTTACAATGCCGATTCAGTACAACCATCTATTGCAGGGCTTTGTTTATAACAACATATCAGATCATGATTACAGAAGTTTCCTGCATGAGGAAGGATATATATTAAACAATCGCCGTTTTAAGCTGTTTACATTTTCGCGCTTGGAAGGCCAATTTAAGGTTGAACGTGAACGGAAGCTTATTCAGTTCTACCCTCCATTTCGCCTGGTGATCAGCTCGGCGATAGAACAATTTATTACCGACTTGGCTCAAACCTTGATCAGTGCCGAATTTTTATCTCTAGGAAAAAACGTGGTCGAAGTAAGCAGTATCACGGTGGTCAAAGATCCGCAATTCACCGACCGGCTCCAGGTCAAAATGATTTCACCCATGGTTGCATATTCCACTGAAAACAGGGATGGACGCAATTTCTATCGTTACTACTCACCGTGGGAACCCCGGTTTTCCGAACTGGTACGGGAGAACCTCAAGCGTAAATACCTATTGATCCATGGACGGCAGCCAGAGCCCGAACATTTCATGATTTACCCCAATGGCAACCGCGAGCAGGATTTCTACCGAATAATAAAATTCAAAGGCAACCCCATCAAAGCCTGGGCAGGTATTTACTGGCTGGTGGGCAACCCTGAGCTGATTAAGGTAGCCTATGACACCGGCCTGGGAAGTAAGAACTCTCAGGGATTGGGGTGTTTTGAGGTG
>LSQX01096616.1_pt1 | contig 67548 bp, 64 predicted proteins | sample 654561 | NCBI WGS metagenome assembly LSQX01 (sample SAMN04489861, study PRJNA283612) | anaerobic digester metagenome | isolation source: 4 biogas reactors fed with cattle manure at either 37C or 55C with and... | place: Denmark: Kongens Lyngby | collected 2014
GACTCCCCCTCGGCTTCCTCCAGACTACACTGTTACCAGTGACGCCCTTGCCTGCTGGTTGTCTTCCCGCTGGTTAGGCGACAGGGCTTCTTGCAGCCCATCGGCGCAGTAAGCATGCCAGGCACACAAAATCAAACCTCCCACACGAACATGGGAGGTTTGAACAGAGCAGATATCATCCGTTCTAGAAAATTGAGAAAGCGATAAACAAACCAGCACACAGTGACGCCACCAAGGAGCAGACAGTGATCTGCGTATTAATCGAAGGACCAGCTGTATCTTTGTACGGATCACCAACTGTATCCCCAACCACAGCCGCCTTGTGCGCCTCTGAACCTTTTCCGCCGCAGTTACCAGCTTCCACATATTTTTTTGCATTATCCCACAAACCACCAGCATTGCTCATGTACAGCGCTAGGAGCAGGCCGGCAACAATATTGCCCGCCAAGAAGCCGCCAACTGCTTGGATGCCTCCGATAAATCCGACAGCTAAGGTGACCACGATTGCCATCAAACCAGCGGGGATCAGTTCACGCAGCGCACCCACTGTAGCAATATCAATACACCGCTCATACTCAGGCACCACACCTGGCTTACCTTCCTTAAGCCCTTCAATTTCCTCGAACTGGCGGTGGATTTCGGCAACCATTCTCTGGGCGTTGCGGTCAACCCCCAGCATCAGCATGGCTGAAAACACAGCAGGAACTGCCGCACCAACAATCAGACCGAAAAACACCGTTGGACTCATTATATCAAAGCCAACTATTGGTTCCAGTCCCTTTGAAACTAAAATGTCATTGGCTTCAGAAAGGAAAGCACCTAACAGGGCAATTACAGTTAACCCGGCAGCACTAATCGCAAATCCTTTAGTGATCGCTTTTACAGTATTGCCTGCACTGTCCAGCGCGTCAGTGATATCTAAAGCTTCCTCGCCAAGATTGCCCATTTCCACTAAACTGCGGGCATTGTCAACAATCGGACCATAAGCATCGTTAGAAATAATCATGGCAACAATTGACAGCATACCTACAGCTGCCATGGAAATTCCAAATAAGGAATCAAGATTAGTGTTAGGGTCAATACCCTGTGTAACCGTGTATGCCAGCAGTGCGGAAACGGCAATTCCTAACAGTGCTGGAAATACACTCAGAAATCCATAGCTGGAACCAGAAATGATCGTAAATGCAGGACCAGACTTAGATGCATTGGCAACGTACTGCACCGGTCGACGCTGATCATTGGTGAAGTAATCAGTAGCAATACCAATCACAACGCCAACAATCAGACCAATGATAGTCGCCAGCCAGTAGAACCAGTTGAATCCAAAAATCGGTGTAACAATTCCAGTTAACACCACAAACAGACCGGTTGTACTGTAAGTTGATGTATTTAATGCATTAGTCGGATCGCCGCCTGCCCGCAGTCGGGCAAACAGCACACCGATGATGGAAGCTAATAAACCAATAGCTCCATAGCACAGTACCATATTAAGTATTGGTACCCATTGTACCACCATCCAGCGCCATACCCAGGACTAATGCGGCCGAAAGGGAAGCTACATGGGAGTCAAACAAATCAGCACCCATGCCAGCAACATCTCCCACATTATCCCCAACGTTGTCGGCAATAACCGCTGGATTGCGGGGATCGTCCTCTGGAATTCCCAGTTCAACTTTACCAACAAGGTCAGCACTGATATCTGCAGTTTTGGTAAAAATACCACCACCGGCCTTAGCAAAGAGAGCCAATGAAGACGCTCCAAAGCTGAAACCCAGCGTTAAGGTAGGATCCTGGGTCAGCAGCATCACAACAGTAACCCCAAGCAGACTCGATCCAACAACAGCCATGCCCATAACTGCACCGCCTCTGAATCCCGGCCATAAATGCAGGTCTAATACCTTTAGTAGCGGCCTCGGCGCTTTTTACATTAGCTAAAGTCGCTACAAAAATACCAATTTTTCCAGCTAAAGCTGAAAAAATTGAACCGGCTACATAAGACAAAGCTGTAAACAAATTGGTTTTAACACTGGCTTCTTCCTGCCAAATTGGATTCGGAAGCGTCAAGAAAATCAGAGCAGCTACAACTAGGACAAAGACTGCCAGCAGTTTATATTCGCGGGCCAAAAAGGCATTGGCACCTCTGCGAATATAGTCACCAATGCGGGCAATTTCCTTGTTTGAAGAGGGCTGGGCTTTGACCCAGGTATATAAATAATATGCCACACCAAACGCAGACAAGGAAACTAAAATAGAAGCTATCGACCAGTTCATAGCTGATCCTCCAATACTATAATATTTTAATAAAAAATGAAGTTTCGTTTGTTGACTGTTCTCACACCTCCCACTCAAAGTTTTTCAAACACCTTGATCCTATATTTCACTCTTATCTTGCAAAACGCTTCTTATTATTCTTATCCTTTGTTTAATTATATTTGTTCATTTTTAACATAGGTGGTTAAAAAAAGCCCTGCAAAGTTTGATACTTTTTTACAGGGCTGAACTCAACTACTGATTTTTATAAAGCATTTTGCGATAGCCGTAAATCAGGGTTAATGCACTAATAGGTGCAGTAAACAGGAGACCTAAACTGAAAAACAAGGCACCCAGCATACCTAAGACTGTAACTGCCAACCATAAAAGAAACGTCAGCAGGATGTTATCTAAAACTAACGCCATGCTGGTTTTGATCGCCTCAACCGCACCAAGGGGTTGATCGACCACTATAATCGGTGCCAGCATAGTAAAGAAAGCAAAAATCAAACCGGGAATCAGAAAAAAGAAAAATCCCACGGCAGTTCCAAAGCCAACAAGCAAACCCACACCTATAAAAGGAAGCAGCCGATCTGAAGCTGAAAAAATATCTGCCCAACTTACCGGCTGATTGTCAGCTATCTTTAAAAACACCCTTTGAACCCCGACGGTAACTAAACTGCTGAACAGAAAGATGCCGATGGAGAAAAGCACGCCTGCGGGTATGAAATATATTGTTAACGATGAGACAAACGCCAGAACCAGACCGCCTGCCACTAATCCAAGCTGCATCAAAATCAGGAAACCTAAGTTCTGTATGGTACGATTCCATCCAAACTTGACCGCATCGATTAGAGTTGCAAATGCCGGTAGACTCCCATTAGAATCGCTTTTTAGATCCTGCAGCATTGTCTTGCAGTGTACACAGAATACCGCAGCTGCTGGAATTGCTTCGCCGCAGTTTGGACACTGCTTACTGCGGGGCGCTTCACTTTCAACTGCGCCAGCATGGGTTAAACTGCCTTCGCAGCCGGCTACTGCGCAGCCTTGGTTTTCGACCCAGCATTGGTGGTGGTGGGGTGTATGGCACTTTTGGCATACTAAGACTGAATCTTGTTCAGTCAAGATTTTTTGACAGTACGGACAGTATGTCCCGATTACAGAATTCAAACTACCACCCTTTCTCTCAAACAAGAGGATTACAGTTCTAGGTTCGAGCTGGGCCCGAAAAAAACCTCCAGGTTGTTATGCGCTTGACACTTTCACTGCATTAGCCCAAAATAAAAGTATTGAATAGACGCTGAAAATATTTGAAGGAGTGTAAGTAAGTGAGTGATAACCTTATCCGCTGTTTAGCTTTTAACAAACAAGTACGAGTAATCCTTGTTGACAATACGAATCTGATCCAAGCCCGCTGCAACCCACTGGAAACTCCAAAACTGACAAAAACTGCGCTGGCCAAAACCCTTACTATTGCTTCTTTAATATCTGGAACTTTGAAAGATACACAGCGCATCAGCTTAAGGGTTGCTGCTACTGACCAAAACTACCAGGTTCTAGCCGAGGCTGATGCTGAAGGTAATGTACGAGGTTTTGTCTCTCAACCGTTTTTTAATCTTGAACCTGATCAGGTCGAAAACATGACCCTTCCCGAGTTTTTCGGTGAGCGCGGCGGTATTCAGGTGATTAAAGATTTAGGTCGATATGGAAAAATGTTTACTGGCGTTACTAAAATGCCTTACGGCAATATAGTTGATGACTTCTCTTACTACTTTGAGCAGAGCGAACAAACCAGTTCCGTTTTTTATCTCAGCCTGCTCTTCGATGAGCAGAACCACATTACGCTTTCCCGCGGCTTATTTGCTCAAGTGCTGCCAGGAGGCAGCGAAGAATTGATGCAGCAGCTGATCGATGCGGTAAAACTATCACCCTTATTTGCACCCGAAACAAACCTCGCAGAAATATTTCAACATGGTGCAGATTCTATTGATCAGGTTCTGGCAATCGACTTAGAAGTGCTGAGCATTGAACCGATCCAATTTCGCTGCAACTGCTCTAAAGAGGTACTGATGCCGCTGCTGTCGTCCTTAACGGCAGAAGATATCCAGTGGTATATCGAACGTCAAGAAGACATTGAGGTTGCCTGCAATATGTGTGGTGAAAAACACTACATCGATCCCCATGAAGTTACCCCGGGAACCTGACTCCTTGCAATTGGGGTCAGGATTCCTGAAGTACCTCGATCAGCGGCTGTGCTGCCAGGTAGAGCTCTGCAGTTGCTTTAATATCGCTTAAGCTGTAGTTTACCAATCTATCAAAATCTCCTGAACGCCATACTTCACCCACCTGCGAACCATCCATGTCCTTCTTGGGCGACTCAATTCCAAACTGGCTGCACCAAAAGTCCAAACTATAGCGGTGCTGCCAAGATAAAACCCCCATCAGTGTTAAAACTTCGAGTAAGTCACAGTTATCATTCAAATTGTAGCGGTAGCCGACAAGATTCCGGGCTGGCTTAATGCCGTAAACAGCTGAACGGAGCATCAGAAACGGTCCATCAAAATGTCTGCCGTTAAAGGTTACCACGGGATAAGCTGCATATCTACCGCCAGGACCTGCCTTTTCCAGCAGTTTAGCCCAAAACACCTTCAGAATCTGCATTTCCGAACCATAGTAAACCACTGTCTGGGCATCTGGCTGCGCGTGTCCGGTTGGATACGCATCTTCAGCCTCCTCATTATTAATCAAAACCAAACCCCGCTCCTCATTGATCAGCCAGAGTCCAATAGCTGCAATCGTACCAGCGGCAGGATTGAGGGGAAGCGATTCAATCACATTCGCCTGGGCATCGCCATTTTCACCATTGCTCTCCAGCCGCTTCAACTCCCGCTCAATCAAGTATTCCTGCACTGAGCTGCTTAAACAATCAAAGCGTCCCACTGTTTCAATATCAACAACAACAGGTCCCACTTTTTTCACCTCTTTATCATATTACTCCAAATAGATCAATCGTAATGAACAGATCCAGAAATGGACAGACTAAGCACACTTAATCAGTCATTTCTGGGGGTCATAATATGGGTAAAACAATATTGATTCTAGGCGGCGGCATAGGAGGTACAGCAGCCGCCAATGTTCTGAGCAAATTACTAAAAAACCACCAGATCATATTGGTAGATCGGGAAGAATACCATCTTTTTAGACCCAGCCTACCGCTGTTGTTAGTGAATCTACGCCATCCGCACCAAATCGTCCGCAGGCTGACAGATCTCGAGAAAAAAGGTGTCAAATTTATCCAAGCAGAGGTAAACAAAGTTATGCCGCAGAGACAGCAGGTAGAGACAACTCAAGGTCTTCTGAACTATGATTATTTAATCGTTGCCCTTGGTGCTGATCAACACCCAGAAACAGTACCTGGACAGATTGAAGCTGCTTTCAATCCGTACAACCTCCAGGACGCTTGCCGACTTCAACAGGAACTCCAGTTTTTTAAATCTGGCAGAATCATTGTCTTTATTGCCGCTCTACCTTATACAGGTCCTTATGGTCCCTACGAATTCATCTGCTTGCTTGACACCTATTTTCGTAAGCGCGGTGTGCGAAACCAGATTCAGCTAACATTAATCACTCCTGAGCCAGCCTTATTTCCCCTTGCTAGCAGAAAAATAAATTATAAATTAGCTAAGCTGATGACCAAGAAGCAAATCCAAGTTTATACCAATGCACAGGTGCTGGCCTTGGATCATCTTAAAAACGAGTTGGTTCTCACCGATGGTCGGATATTTCCTGGAGACCTGTTTATAGGTATTCCAACCCATAGAGGATCGAAAGCACTACAGCACACTTCCTTAGCTCTTGAGCAAAGCTGGTGTCTAGTCGACCCCCACACCTTGGCCGCAGAGCTGATTAGTACAGAAGCAGCTGATAACATTTACTGCATTGGTGATGCAGCAGGTTTGAAGGTAGCAGACGGCAGCCGGTGGGCACCAAAAATAGGCATTTTTGCTCACTATCAAGCAGAAGTGGTTGCCCGCAATATTGCCCTTAAACTAAGCGGCAAAACACCTCAGTTTCGCTATCAAGGTAAGGGAGCAGGAGTGGCAATGATTACTGATTACAACCACGCCAGCTTGTTATCAATCAATTACTATGCATCCCAGCCCCGGACGTTCCTGCTTCCACCAATGTCCATAGGCTGGCTGGTAAAGACTGCGTTTGAAAAATACTGGTTGAACTGCTGGTTTTAACTCACTCCTGCTGATTAATCCAAGTTACAAGCTGTTCTAATTCCTTCCGTTTCTTTTTTGGTGTCTCTGCTGCTTGAGGATATCCAATCGGCAGCATTACCAGCGGCTCCATATGTTCCGGAAGTTCCAGCACTTCATGGACCAATTTGGCATCAAAAGCCCCAATCCAACAGGTGCCAAGACCTAAATCGGTCGCCGCTAAGGTGATGTGGTCAACAGCAATTGCCAGATCAACGTCGCAGTAATCCTTACCATCACTTCGCTTCCAGGATTGGGAATGATCCCCACAGGCTACAATCACAACTGGAGCTTGAGCAAACCAATTGCGGGGATACGCCTCCTGCAGTTTCTGAAGCAGTTCCTTTTGAGTAACAACATACAAATGCCACGGCTGATAATTAACAGCTGATGGAGCTAGACGAGCTGCTTCCAGCACCTTTTCAAGCTTTTCTTTTTCTACCGGTGTTGACTGAAAGCTGCGTACTGAATAGCGTTTAGACACTAATTTCAGAAATTCCATAAGATGATTCTCCCTTCTTGGATTTTTTTCCCATCACATCTTCCTTTTGGGTAATGCTTAATTCAGGTCGATCTTGTAAAAGATAACAGCTGAGGAGGTTGTAAATAATGTCAGAACAAAAGCAGCATATCCTTACCGAAAAGGAATACCAAAAAATTGTCAAAGATAAGGAGCCGAAACGCCCTGTGGTTCGCAACTGCATTCGGGCCTTTTTAGTTGGGGGTTTTATCTGTATGCTTGGTCAAGCAATAAGCGACATCTACATATATTTCTTCAATTTCACCGAAAAAAGCGCTGGCAATCCCACATCAGCCACCTTAATTTTCATATCGGTACTCCTGACAAGTCTCGGAATTTATGATCATATTGCCCAGTGGGCGGGTGCTGGCACAGCTATTCCCGTAACCGGTTTTGCAAATTCGATGGCATCCGCTGCCTTAGAGCACCGCACCGAAGGCTATGTACTCGGTGTTGGCAGCAACATGTTTAAGCTGGCCGGCTCAGTTATTGTTTTTGGGGTTTTCTCTGCCTTTATTATAGCATTGATCCGCACCCTTGTATCGATGATCGGAGGTGCCTAATAAATGAAAGCAGGCAAGCAGACATGGATTTTTGATAACCGCCCTACCATCCTAGCTACAGCTGTTGTTGGCGGTCCCAGGGAAGCTCGGGGACCGTTAGCAGAAGACTTTGATCTGCTCCATGATGATCTGCTGTTTGGTGAGAAAAGCTTTGAGAAAGCTGAGCGCAAACTGCTGGAAGAAGCATGTGAACTAGCGATTAGGAAAGCCGACTTAAAGCAGGAAGATATTGAATTTATGCTCGCCGGTGATCTGTCTAATCAAATCATCAGCTCCACTTTTACCAGCCGCGGTCTTGCTATTCCTTACCTTGGCTTGTTCGGTGCCTGTTCAACCTCTATGGAAGCTTTAGCTTTAGGGGCATTGATCGTTGATACCAAGTTCGGCAACAATGTGCTCTGCGGTACCGCCAGTCACTATGCGGCTGTTGAGAAACAGTACCGCTATCCAACGGAGTATGGATCGCAAAAACCGGATACTGCCCAGTGGACAGTTACCGGAGCAGGTGCCGCTGTGCTGGGGCAGGCAGGACAGGGACCGCAGGTGGTTTCCGCCACGATAGGCAAAGTGATCGATATGGGATTAAAGGACCCGTTTAACATGGGTGCCGCCATGGCACCCGCGGCAGTGGATACAATCAGCGCTCACTGTCAAGATCTGGACATCACTCCTGATCACTACGATTTGATTGCCACCGGGGATCTGGGACGCTACGGCCACGCCCTTACTTTAGAGCTGTTTCCCAAGTACCATATTGACATGCCTAGGGAAAAATATGTCGACTGCGGGATGATGATATATTACGAACATCAGCCTATGCTTTTCGCTGGAGCAAGCGGTACTGCCTGCTCAGCTACAGTTACCTACGGACATATTCTCAATCGCATGAGAAAAGGAGAACTGAAAAGAGTTCTAATTGTGGCTACAGGTGCGCTGCTGTCACCCATGTCCTATCAGCAGAAAGAAAGCATTCCCTGTATTGCCCATGCTGTTGCTATTGAATATTCAGAATAGGAGCGTGAATCCAGTCATGGAAATATACTTTTGGGCATTTGTAGTCGGCGGACTAATCTGTGTGATCGGTCAGCTGCTGCTCGACCTCGGCAGATTCACGCCTGCACACACTGTTACCATCCTGGTTGTTGCTGGCGCCATCCTTTCCGGCTTAGAGCTGTATCAGCCGTTAATCGACTTTGCCGGCGCCGGAGCTTCTGTTCCAATCACCAGCTTTGGCAATGCCTTGGTTCAAGGTGCTTTAAGCGAAGCCAAACAGTCAGGGTTAGTTGGAATTGTCACAGGCATCTTCGAAGTTACCAGTGCGGGTATTTCCTCTGCAATTGTGTTCGCTTTTATGGCATCCCTGTTGTTTAGGCCGAAAGGATAAGGAGGCGTGAATTGTCAATGCAAAAATCGACTTCAATCACGTTCTTAGTCGTAATTTTTCTGCTGCTGACTGCCTGCAGTGCAGGTTCCCAGAAGTCGCAAACACCTTCCGCTAAATCCCCAGCAGCAGCCGATCTAGAGCTGGCAGCAGTGGTCGAGGAGGTGGTACAAAAACATGAAGCAGTGGATGAGGTAGTTGCAGTAGTATTGAACAAACACATCTCGACTGCTTTTAAGGTCTCAGGATTTCACCGCTTAAGACTGAAGCAGATTCGCCGGGAAGTTAACGATCTAATCCAGGAAGCGGTTCCTTCCGAATACACAGTGCACATCACTACTGATAAACGCCTAATTCGGGATCTAAAGAAAGTGGCCCGCGATATAAAAGCTAACGATGGCATTGCACTGCCTCAAACCCAAGATGAACTCGAAAAAATCAACAAAGATATGCATGGTTAAATTTACTGAACTTCGGAACACTATATGTAAACAGTGAAAGCGAGAATTGGAGGTTTACCATGGACCAAAAGCAAAAACAAGCACAAACGAAAAATCTACAGCAGAAAGCCAGTGCCTTTGATAACCAAAAACAGCTGCGGCTTGGAGCAGATCCGGACACTCAAATTGAAGATTTAGCCGGTGACGAATCTACTGATAATCGTATTGATATTAACGACGCTGAAGATAATGCTGAGTACCGCATGACTACACCTGCTGGCGGACCATTTATGCATCCTATGCATGACGCTACTGCTGATCCCCAACTGGATCACAACCAACCCAAACAGTCGGGAAATAACAAACGGCCTCGGAGGTGACATGATTGCAGCAGTTAACCTGGAAAGTGGGCGGAGCTCAAGGTGAGGGAATCGACAGCACGGGGGAAATTCTCGGTACCATTCTCAATAAAATGGGCTACTACACCTTTGCCTACCGCCACTTTATGTCATTAATCAAAGGTGGTCATACTAACTATAAAATTCGAGTTTCAAATCAACCGGTGTACTATCATGGCGATCAAACAGACATCCTAATCGCCTTTGATCAGCGTACCATTGACGAAAATATAACGGAATTACATCAAGGCTCGCTGGTAATCTACGACAGCAAATTTGAACCCAAAGGGTTAGAGCAGTTTGCCAGCTGCGGGATTCCCATGAGTAAAATTGCTGAACAACTTGGCAACGTGATCATTAAAAACATGGTTGCCATAGGTGTAACAGCAGCTGTCCTTAATCTTGATCCCCAGCTGTTCTATGATATGGTCGAAGCACGCTTTGGCAGCAAAGGCGAAAAAGTAGTCAGCATGAATAAATCAGCGATTCAGCAGGGCTATGACTATTATCGCGAGCAATGTGAGGAACGCCATTACAATCTTCCTGCTGACAAAGCATCAGAAATCCCAATGCTGATCTCTGGTAATGAAGCTGCGGGATTTGGAGCGTTAGCAGGCGGCTGCCGCTTCCTAGCTGCCTATCCCATTACACCAGCGACTGAAATTATGTATTGGTTAATCAGCCATCTGCCGGAATATGGAGGAAAAGTTGTTCAAGCAGAGGACGAAATCGCAGCCTGCCTCATGGCGATCGGTGCTAACTATACCGGTGTGAGGGCAATGACCTCTACCTCTGGTCCGGGCTTTTCTCTCATGCAGGAGGCTATCGGATTAGCAGGAATTGCTGAGGTACCCTTAGTGATCGTTGATGTCCAGCGGGCTGGACCTGCAACGGGAATGCCTACGAAAACTGAGCAGTCTGATTATAACGAGATGCTCTATGGGTCCCATGGCGAAATTCCTAGAATTGTACTGGTTCCCGCTACAATCAGCGAGTGTTTTTATTATATGGCTGAAGCATTCAATCTTGCTGAAAAGTACCAATGTGTGGTGCTGGTTGCCAGCGATCTATTTTTAGGCATGTCGAAGCAGTCAGTTCCTAAATTTGATTATAACTCAATTAAAGTTAAGCGATCAGGTTTGATCAGCGACAGCGAGTTAGCAACATTAGAACCCGGTCAGTTTAAACGCTATGCTCTGACAGATTCCGGGATATCTCCCCGTTCGATTCCCGGACAGAAAAACGGCACCTATGTCGCCCTTTCTAATGAACATGATGAACTTGGCCGGGAAGAGGCAGAAGATCCCTACAACCGCGTTTCTCAGATGCAGAAGCGTTTTCGCAAACTGGCTAATTTCTCACCAGATGAGTGGGGAGCTAAATACTACGGTCCTGACCAGCCTGATCTGCTGCTGATTGGCTGTGGATCCACCTACGCCCAGATCAGCGAAGCGAGAGTGCAGCTGGAACAAGCTGGTAAAAAAGTGGCCCACCTTCACCTGCATATCTTACAGCCATTCCCAGCGGCTGCAGTGCGCCCCCGCATCGAGGCGGCCGGGAAATGCCTGGTATTTGATAATAACTATACAGGTCAGCTGCGGATGCTGCTGCAGCAGGAAGTTGGTTTTCACAATAAATATGAAACACACAACCGTTATGATGGCAATCCTTTCACCGTAAGTGAGATTATTGCCAGAGCAAATGAGGTGTTACAATGAGCTATAAGTTGACAGATTATCGGGGTTCCCGCCCCACCTGGTGTCCCGGCTGTGGTCACTTTGCCGTGCTGGGCTGCCTGCAGCAGGCTGCATATCAGCTAGGGCTGCCCCCAGAATCTATGGTGGTAGTTTCGGGAATTGGATGTTCCGGGAAAATCAGTCAGCATTTTAACAGTTACGGTTTCCATTCGCTTCACGGCCGGTCAATTCCAGTAGCAACCGGTATTCAAATCTCTAATCCCAATTTAACAGTGATTGCCGCTGGCGGCGATGGTGACGGCTACGGTATCGGACTCAACCATTTTATCCATGCCGCCCGGAGAAACGTGAACATTACCTACATAGTGATGGACAATCACATTTACAGCCTCACTACAGGGCAGTATTCACCAACCAGCAGAAAAGGGTTTGTCTCGAAGACAACACCGAAAGGTTCAGCAGAGATGCACCTCCGGCCCTTGGAAATTGCTTTAGCTGCTGGAGCATCCTTCGTAGCCCAGGGTTTCTCCGGAGATGTCAAGCAGCTGACCAATCTAATCAAGGCTGCGATTGAACACAAAGGCTTCAGTCACATCAATGTGTTCAGTCCCTGCGTCACTTTCAATAAAATCAATACTTTTGACTGGTTCCGCGAGCGGATCATCAACCTCGATCAACAGGAAGATTACCAACCGTCCGATCGGCTCCAGGCTCTAGCTAAAGTAATGGAAGCAGACGGTGTGCTCACTGGGATCATCTATCAAGAAGAGCGGAAATTATTCCATAATGAAATTGCTGGCGTTAAGGATCAAGCTCTTACCGAAACGCCACCAGCACTAACCCAGGAGCAGTTCGAACAGCTGACAGCCCAATACTGCTGACTCTTTTCCATGAAAATAGGGTGGCATGGCGCCACCCTATATTTAGCTTATTCAATCTCAATTATTCGTCTGCCACTGCCTTGTTGATCTGTTTTCGGAATCTTTACTTCCAGCATGCCGTTGCGGTACCGAGCTTGAATATCCTCCGGGCTTACATCTCCGACATAAAACTGCCGCTCGCAGCTCATCATCCTCCGTTCCCGCCGGATATATCTATTTTCTTCTTCTTGGCTGACAGTTTCATCGCTTCTCACACCAATTGTTAAGTAATCCCCGTCAAGCTCCAAGGTAATATTGCTTTTATCCATGCCGGGAAGTTCAGCTTGCAGCAAATAATGATCCCTGTCTTCCTTGATATCAACCTTAAAGCCATAGCTGGTCATTGGCCACATCCAAAAATCACGGAACAAATCATCCGCGAATCTCGGCCGCATTCTTCCTCTGCGCAGTGGTCTGAGATGATACATTCAAACTCCACCTCCATATTTTTGCTTACTTATACTGTAAACAATACGTCAGGGAAAGTCAAAGTTGCCTTTTGAGCAAATTTGACTATTTTTGACCTTCAAGACGAACCGCAGAGAAATATCAACATACTGCTCCTGTTTTCAAGGTCAGGAATGGTCAATCACTATTTTTCCCGGAGTAAGATTAGCTTATCCATTTGGAGGCAAAAAAAATCGCCTGACAGCAATCTGACAGGCGATTGATTTGTTATGCTTCTTTACGCTGATAAGTAATAAAGCGGTGAGGCAGAGGATTGCACTCATCTACCATCCCTGGTTCTTCGTGGATAATCTCCCACTCATCCTCATCAAACACTGGAAAATAAGTGTCAGCCTCTATCTCTTGATCTATTATGGTAAGATACATTTTATCACAGTAAGGCAGCAGCTGCGCATAGATCTCACCACCACCAATTACAAAGTTTTCAGTGCTGGGATCGAGCATTTTCAACAGTTCTGGAATGGAATGCACAATAACCACATCAGAACTGCCGCCGCGGTAGGACTCATCCCTCGTTAAAACAATGTGCCTGCGGTTTGGCAGCTGCCCCGGCAGCGACTCAAAGGTTTTCCTACCCATAATGATGGTACGGCCGGTGGTGATCCGCTTAAACCGCTTTAAATCATTAGGCAGATGCCACGGCAGTTGATTGTTCTTTCCCAAAGCCCTATTTTTTGCTACAGCAGCTATAATTACCAGCACTAAATCGAGACCTCCATTTTAATCCTGCCGCAGTGGCGGTAATCGATCAACTTTATATCATCGATTGTGAAGTCATAGAAATTCTTGATCTCAGGATTAATCCACAGTTTAGGCGCATCAAAAGCTTGATCTGCCCTCGACAACTGCAGCTTGATACCTTCAACTTGATTTTCGTAAATATGGGCGTTGTTAATCACATGGGTGAAAAGCCCTACCCTCAGTCCTACTACCTGTGCCACCAGATGAACTAATACTGCGTATTGAGTCATATTAAAGGGTACTCCCAGGGGCATGTCTCCGCTTCTCTGGACAAGCATGCAGTTCAGCCTGCCATCGGTCACATCCCACATAGTTAAAAACGCACACGGCTGCAGGGTCATTTCCGGCAGATCCTCCACATTCCACAAGGACACAATCATCCGCCGGTTTTGCGGATCAGTCTGCAAAGTTTCGATCAGGCTATCTAACTGCTTATACTTTCTGATTTGGTATCCGTAGGCTTTCCCAATCGTATTGTTTTCATCAGTCCAGTGATCCCAAATATGAATGTTGCGCTCATTTAACCAGGTAACATCATTGCTCTGCTGCTGCCAGATCCAGAGCATTTCCTGCACCGCATACTTAAATGCCACAAACTTGGTCGTTAAAATCGGAAACTCCTGTTCTAAGTCAAACTGCATAATCTGATGCGGCAGCTTATAGGTGGGAGTTCCTGTGCGATTTTGATCGTAATACCCATGCTCGAGGATATTACGCACGATTGTTAAATATTGTTGATCAGCTAAACTCACAAACAGGCACCTCTTCTAGAATTTTTCCTAGTAGTTCAATTTTGATCAGTCTAAACCCTGCTGATTGCTGAGGATTAATATAAATCTAAATGCCCATTTGCTAACCAGCCGCCATCCACTACTAAAGTATGCCCAGTTACGAAGTCAGACATGGAGGAACATAAGAAGACAGCAGGACCCACCAAATCATCAACTTCCCCCATACGCCCTGCTGGAGTGCGTTTGGCCATCAATTCTGGTTTATGCACACCGCGGTTAATCAGTTCGCGAACCTGCTCGGTGATGATATAACCTGGGCTGATGTTGTTCACTTGAATATTATACCGACCCCACTCAGCTGCTAATGTCTGTGTTAACTGCATTACTCCACCTTTACTCGATGAATAAGCAGCCCGCTGCTGAATTCCGGTGTGAGCTACTAATGACGTAATGTTAACAATCTTACCGCCCTTACCCTGTTCAATCATAACTTTACCGACTTCGCGGCACATTAAAAATGTCCCGGTCAAGTTAATGTTGATGCATTTAAACCAGTTTTCCAGGGACAGTTCTTCAGATTTAGAAACCATAGTAATTCCTGCAGCGTTTACTAAAATATCAACTGAGCCAAAGCGGCTCACTGCCTCTTTTACAACATTTTTGACGTCTGCCTCTGATGCCACATCACCGGTCACCACTAATGTTTCCACGCCATAGCCCTCAATAATCTCTGCCTGCTCTTCCAGCTGAGAACGGGTACGACTGACTAAGACCACATTTGCACCTTCTCGCCCCAGGCCCCTGGCAATAGCTCCGCCGATACCGCGACCGGCACCCGTAACGATAGCTGTTTTACCACTTAATAAACCCACACAAATCGTCCTCCTTACATTACTAACTGCTGATGGATTGGATCTGTTCAATCACACCCTCAATAACCCAGTCCGGGGTAGATGCACCAGCAGTAATCCCAATCTTTTGGAACTGCTCTTGGGCAATCAGATCCAGCGGCAGCTCTAAACTATTTTCAACAAATATAGTGTTTGAACAGTTTGCTTTTGATATTTCTACCAGTTTTTTTGTGTTTGAGCTGTTCTTTCCGCCAATCACAATCATTAAATCTACAATTTGAGCGACTGCAGCAGCACTTTCCTGCCGCGTCTTGGTCGCAGAGCAAATTGTATTGAATGCAGCAACTTCTCTGCACCTGCTTTTCACAACAGCCAAGACCCGCTCGAAATTGGCCAGTCTTTCGGTAGTTTGAGATACTACACAAATCTTTTGGTCAGGATCAAAATCAGGGAGTTCGCTGCCATCCCGGGTAATAATCGCTGTATTATCACAGTGGCCGTTGATGCCGATCACTTCCGGATGACTCTGATCCCCAACAATCACAATCTGGTAGCCCAAGCGATAATGGCGCTCAACCTTCTTATGAATTGTAGCAACATAAGGGCAGGTTGCATCTACTATTCTCGCTTGAGTCTGGGCAATCTGGGCATGCAGCTGCGGAGTGATACCGTGGGAGCGAATCACCACAACATCATTCTGGTCTAAGCTGTCAATCTGCCCCTGATCAATGGCGTGAATACCGTGTTCTGCCAAACGATTAATTACATCATTGTTATGAATCAAAGGACCAAGTGTATTAACCCTGACGCCTTCACAATCATAATACTGAGTAGCCATATCGACAGCGCGCTTCACACCGAAACAAAAACCAGCATTTTCCGCTAAAATGATTTCCTTAGCCATTGTGAGCCATCCCAACTTGATTTATTTTTGCTTTTTTTACCGCCTGCATCAGCGTTCTCCACGACAGTACCGCACACTTAACCCTCGCCGGCATATGCGAGATATTCTTAAACGCAACCGCATCCTCTAAAATCTCAAGTTGATTGTCCTCCTGGATCTCGCTCTTGATCATGCCTAGAAATATATCTGCCAGCTCGAGGGCTTCGTCCACTGATTTCCCTTTAATTAAATCAATCATGATCGAGGTAGACGCTTGCGAAATAGCACAGCCGGTACCGGTAAAAGCCGCCGCTTCTATTTTACCATTCTTAAAACAAAATTCCAATGTAATATCATCACCACAGCTTGGATTATAGCCCCGCTCACGACAGTTAGCGCATTTCAGGGAACCTTTATTGCCGCTGTGCTGACTGTGTTCCAGAATCAACTCGGTATAAATTGCATTAAGATCCATACCCTAACCACCTTCTTACCTGCTTAATACCATCAATCAAATCATCAATCTCAGCTTTAGTGTTGTAGAAAAAAAAGCTGGCTCGACTGGTTGCCGGCACATTGAGAAACTGCATCAAAGGGTGAGCACAGTGGTGCCCGGCCCGAACTGCAACTCCATAATGGTCAAGAATCGAAGCGGTGTCGTGGGGATGGCAGCCGTCAACAGCAAACGAAATTACCGGTCCTCTTTTGACCAAATCAGTGGGTCCAAATACTTTAACATAAGGAAGTTCCGCCAGCTTGGAGAGGGCATAGCGGGTCAATTCAAACTCGCGTGCTTGAATTTGTTTGAAACCGATTTGGTTTAAGTAGTCAATGGCGGCAGCAAGTCCAACCGCTCCTTCCACATTTGGCGTTCCTGCTTCAAATTTGTAGGGCAGCTCCGCAAAGGAAGCAGACTGCTCCGCAACATACTCAATCATATCGCCGCCAAACAGAAAAGGCGGCATCATTTCCAACAGCTCTTTTTTTCCGTATAATACTCCAATCCCCATCGGTCCCAGCATTTTGTGCCCGGAAAAAACAAAGAAATCAGCATCAAGCACCTGCACATCGCTGGGCATATGGGCAGCACTCTGAGCTGCATCCACCACAACAACAGCCCCCTTAGTGTGGGCATAAGCGGCTATTTCCTGTACAGGATAAATAGTGCCTAACACATTAGACATCTGGGCAATGCTCACTATCTTAGTTTGATCAGTAATCTTGCGTTCCACTTCTTCCCAATCAAGAGTGTAATCGTCATTTAAATATAAATATTTCAGCACCCCACCCTTTGCTTTGGCCACCTGCTGCCAGCAGACCAGATTGCTGTGATGTTCGGAAATTGTGATCACAATCTCGTCACCAGGTTCTAAAAAGGTCATACCATAAGCGTAAGCAATTAGATTTAGCGCTTCAGTTGCGTTCTTAGTAAAGATGATTTCCTGGGCAGAATCGGCATTAATAAAGTTTTTCACCTTCATTCTAGCTGCTTCATACAGACGGGTAGCTTCCACCCCAAGATGATGAATACCTCGATGGGGATTACCGTTGAATCTGCGGTTATACTCCTTCACAGCGTTTATAACAGATTGGGGTTTCTGGGTTGTTGCAGCATTGTCCAGGTACGCTAAGGTCCTGCCGTTAATTTTTTGAGCCAGAATTGGAAAATCCCGGCGAATTCTTTCAATATCCACTCTATTCACCTGCCAACCTCCGCTGGATCACTTCGCTGATAACTGTTTGCAGTTTATCATTTGGAATTTCCCCGATCACTGGACTAAAGACTGCTTCTACGATCAGCTTTGTAGCCTGGATTTTGTCAAATCCGCGGCTCATTAAATAAAAAAGCTGATCCGGATCAAATTTACCACAGCTGGCTGCATGCTCCCCCTTTACATCTTCTTCACCGCAGAGCAGCAGCGGTACCGAGTCAGATTTCACAGTTGGATCGAGCAGCAGTACATATTCGTGCTCACTGCCTTCCGCCCGGCTGGCACCTTTTTTGAAATCAAGGGTGCCTTTAAATGCTTTGCGCGCCCGGTCTTTGAGCACACCGCGAGCTGTGAGCTGACTGGTGGAATGCCTGCCTATATGGTTCATTAAGTAACTGACATCTATTACACGATCCTGGTCCCCAAAGTATAATGAGTTAATTTTAGTGTCGGCTGCTTGATGTAAGTTTGTAACATAGTTTGTCACTGCAAGCTTACCGCCCAATTCAGCTTGGATCAAATTGACCCGAGCGTGGGGTTCTATTTCAGCCATAACTGCATCAAAATGAACCGCCTGATCCTGCATTCTCTGGATTTTAACGATGTTTACTACTGATCCAGATTTAGCAACAATTTGGGTCAAGCCATTGTGCACCACAGCTGCATCAGGAGCGGAACTGTAATCGAAAATAAGGGTAATCTGACTATCAGCCTCAGCTATGATCAGATTATTGTCTATTACACTGCAGTCATCTGCATCCAAACGATAAGCAATTTCTAACGGCTGCTCTACTACAGTATTGGGAGGAACGATTATTTGGATACCTGTATTCGCCGATGTTTGGCTCAAGCGGGTCAGCTGAGACGAAACTCCCGCACCCAATACCTGAATCTCCGCAGCAGGAGGACCAGTATCAATTTCAATCATTTGCTTGACAGCATCTAAATTAGCCACAAATTGTTTGCTGTAAGGTTTGATTGGAATCCCAATCGGTTCGCTTAATTTTAATTCATTTAATTTCAGCCAGCGGTACGTCAGCACCGGTAAGGTATTGACTGGTTGATTAATCACAACACTCATTCTACAGCCGCCCTCCTATCCAATCGTTCCTTCTAGTTCAAGCCGAATTAAATTATTCATTTCTACAGCGTATTCCAGCGGCAGTTCTTTAGCAATCGGCTCAGCGAACCCTCTCACGATCATTGCCCTGGCTTCCTCCTCGCTGATCCCCCGGCTCATTAAATAGAAAATCACTTCATCGCTAATTCTGCCGATTTTTGCCTCATGACCGATATCTACTTCATCATTGTTGATATCCAGCACCGGAATTGTATCAGAACGAGAATCGCTGTCCAGCATTAAAGATTCACACGAAATGCTTGATTTAACATGATGGGCATTAGGCAGAACCCGAACTACACCGCGGTAAACAGAAACTCCACCGCTTTTGGAAATCGACTTGGCATTGATGTTCGAAGTTGTATAAGGAGCTGCATGGACAACCTTAGTTCCAGTATCCAGCACCTGATCTTCTCCCGCAAAGGTAATACCTGTATAATCGGATCTTGCTCCCTCACCCTTAAGAATGCTCATGGGATAAAGCATAGAAACCTTGGAACCAAAAGAACCAGAAATCCACTCGATTGTTCCATTTTTCTCCACAATTGCCCGCTTGGTATTCAGGTTGTACATATTCTTAGACCAGTTTTCGATAGTGCTGTATCTTAAAAAAGCGCCTTCCTTAACATAAAGTTCCACGCAGCCAGCGTGGAGATTGTTAACCGAGTATTTAGGCGCAGAGCAGCCCTCAATAAAGTGAAGTGAGGCACCTTCTTCGACAATAATTAAAGTGTGCTCAAACTGACCTGCCCCTGGTGCATTAGACCGGAAATAAGACTGAAGGGGAATTTCCACTTTAATACCAGCGGGAACATAAACAAAAGAGCCCCCGGACCACACCGCTCCGTGTAGAGCTGCAAATTTATGATCGCTTGGCGGAACACACTTCATAAAATGCTTCCGCACTAGATCTTCATATTCTTTAACAGCGGTGTCCATATCCAGGTAAATTACACCTTGTTTGCGGAAATTTTCCTGCACACTGTGGTAAACCACTTCAGAATCATACTGCGCTCCAACACCTGCTAAGTATTTATGCTCTGCCTGCGGGATGCCCAGTCGGACAAAAGTGTTCTTGATGTCCTCTGGAACATCATCCCAGGTAACATTTAAATCAGTTTTCGGTTTGACATACGTGATAATATTATCAATATCTAACCCTGAGATATCCGGACCCCAAGGCGGCACATCAAGCTTGTGGTAAATCCCTAAAGATTTTAAGCGAAATTCCAGCATCCAATCGGGTTCATTCTTCTGGGCTGAAATTTCTCTGATTACGTCTTCATTTAAACCATCGGTTTTAAAACTGTATTCAAATTTATCTTTGATGTCGTAAAGGGATCGATTGACATCAGCAACCTGAGTCTTCTTCCGCATCTAGTTACGCCCTCCCTGACTGGGATTGTAAAGCAGCAAATCCTGATTGCTCGATCTCTGCAATTAATTCGGGTCCACCGCTCTTGGCAATTCTGCCATCGATCAGAAAATGGACATAATCCGGTTGAATATATTCCAAAATTCTGCTGTGATGGGTAATTATTACAATCGCATTTTCGCTGCTGCGGTACTGCTTCACTCCCTGAGCCACTACTCTCACCGCATCGACATCAAGACCGGAATCAGTCTCATCAAGTACTGCCAGCTTTGGCTCAAGCACCAGCATTTGGAGGATCTCGCTCTTCTTTTTCTCTCCACCAGAAAACCCATCATTGACATAGCGGGAAGCGTATTCAGGTTTCATTGCCAGCAGATCCATTTTTTCCCGCAGAATCCGGTTGAACTTGGTAATCGAAATCGATTCTCCCGTCTGAGCAATTTTTGCCATCCGCAAGAAGTTTTCCATGGTAACCCCTGGAATCTCCTCAGGATATTGAAAGGAGAGGAAAAGTCCTAATTTAGCCCGCTCATCAGGTTTTAAATCATTGAGCAGCTTTCCTTCAAATTCAATAGTACCTGCCGTCACTTCGTATTTGGGGTGTCCCAGCAGCACGTTGGCTAATGTAGACTTGCCAGCACCATTCGGACCCATAATTACATGAACCTCACCCCTGCCGACCTCGAGGTTTAATCCCTTTAAGATAGGGCTATCCTCAACATTAACATGAAGATCTTTGATAACCAGAAATCTTTCCGCCATTTATGTAACCCCTTCACTAAAATTATTACTTATTTAATCACATTTAAAGAATAGCATAAAATAGTTGCGATCGCAACTATAAATAAAATTCCCAGATTTTCACTAACTATGAGTGAAAACCTGGGAACTTTAACAGTGGAATTCGCAACCCTGGCAGCGCAGGTTATCGGCAACTGTATGTCCAATCCTTTTTAGCAAACTACTAAAAACTATTCTTTCTTCTCGAGATAAGTTTTCCAGCAGTGTTTCCTCCCAAGACCTGATTAACTCGAAGATCTGCGGTTTCATCGCTGCAGCCTTTTCCGTAAGATAAATCAGATAAGCCCGTTTATCATTTGGATCCTGCTCCCGTCTTACGTATCCTTCTTGTTCCAGCTTTTTTATGGCTCGAGCAGTATTTGCCCCATCAATATTTAACAGGCGGGACAGTTCCTCCTGATTAACTCCATCTTGATAGTAAAGTTCCAGCAGGAACATAACCTGGCCGCTGCCGATCTTTAACTCCTTTAAACCGTTGTAAATGTGACTCAGAGATAAGCGGTGTAAAATCGAAAACCATCTGCTGATATATTCGTCAGGGCATCTCTTCACGCAATCAATCCTTTCGCCCTTATCTTAGCATAGTGTGATTGCGATCGCAACTATCTGGCACTAATTTGTTGAGCTTAACCCCAGCCTTTGCTAAGCTGCTGTTCAACACCACTGTAAGCACAGCATCCACACTGTGATGCAGCAGTGTTCCTAAACCAACCACCACGAATGCTTGATATAAATCAAAACCAAAAGGCAGAACCACCAAAGACTCTCCTACCGCATGGGGCAGGGCGGTCAAGCTGAGCACCAACCAAGGATGCTTTCCTCTCCGGGTAAGTCGAGCTCCCATAACTCCAATCAAAATATGAACCGCAGCTCTGAGGGCAACTATCGGTCCTAAAGTTAATAGAAATCCTAATGCGGAACCAACTCCCACCAAAGCCGCTGTCATCGGACTGATAAACATTGCCAGCATCGTTGGTACATGGCTCCCGAGAGTCGCCGAAAACGGCGGAACAATCACCTGCAGCCAGCCCCGGAAAACTGTGGGAATTAAAATTGCCAGAGCAGCTAATAAAGCGCCGTATAAAAGCTCCTGCACCTGAGTCCTTGTTCGCATTGCTTCACCCCCGTTATGACAATTCTAGCAAAACATTTGTCATCTGTCTATACACCTGATAAGATATTAGGCAATAGAGGAAAAATTTAACTCAAAGCGAAGCAATTTAATAACTAAGCGCACGAAGGGGTGGTTTTCATGAACAGTATAAACCGGCGCGCTTCTATCTTGAAACTGCTTCAGGAGTCACAGGAACCTGTCACCGGCGGACAGCTGAGTGAACACTTTGGAGTAACAAGACAAGTGATTGTCTCTGATATTGCACTGCTGCGGGCTCAAGGTGAAGATATCATTGGCACTCCTCGAGGATATCTGTATAATCTTCCCGCCAAAACTATGATCCGACAAAAGATTGCAGCTGTACATTCCCGCGCCCACGAGCAAATCCGGGAAGAACTCTATATAATCGTTGATCACGGCGCTCGGGTCCAAGATGTAATCGTCGAGCATCCTGTTTACGGAGAGATCACCGCTAGTCTCCATATCTCTTCTCGCTTCGATGTAGACCTATTTTTGGAAAAATTAGCTGAATATAAGGCTGAGCCGCTTTTGATTCTAACTGACGGACCCCACCTGCACACAATCGAAGCAGACCGAATTGAAATCCTCGATCAAGTTAAGCAAGCTTTGGCTGATAAAGGCTATTTGGCTTCCGGGTAGCAGCTTTTTTGGTAAAAAAATGAGATTAGGCAGGAAAAAGATCTGCCTAATCTCACTCGCTGGTTCCTATAGTGCGAAGTAAATCAATACAACAACTATCAGGATCAACGCCAGCAAAATGGTATCGAGATCCAGACCTAAGTTACCACTCATTTCCTTACCCCCTGCCACATAGTAAGAGCAGGTCTCCTCAGCTCTCAGTTTATCTTATTCTTAAAAGTGGTATCACGTCTTAGGACTGAAGTCTTGTTTTCCAGGGAGGCAGAAAGTATGTGCGATACATTTGTCGCATTAGGCAACAGTACCAAAAATAAAACAGTGCTGTTTGCCAAAAACAGCGACAGACAGCCAAACGAACCCCATATCATGATTCGCATACCGCGCCAAGTTCATCCCCAAGGTGCCAAAGTTAAATGCACTTATATTGAAATCGATCAAGTTCGGGAAACCTACGAAGTGATGCTGCTTAAACCTTCCTGGATTTGGGGCGCTGAAATGGGCTGCAATGAATGGGGGTTAAATATCGGAAACGAAGCAGTATTCACTAAAGAAAAGCTGGGACCTCCCAGTCTGCTGGGAATGGATATGCTGCGGATTGCATTAGAACGCTGCAAAACTAGTGATGAAGCCTTATACTGCCTGATTGATCTTTTGGAAAGATACGGTCAGGGAGGCAACTGCGGCTATCAAAGGCGCTTTACCTACCACAACTCATTCTTAATTGCTGATCGAACTTCAGCCTGGGTCCTTGAAACTGCTGGAAAATATTGGGCAGCTCAAAAAGTTAAGGATGTCCGCGCCATTTCTAACCGCTTATCCATTGAGACTGATTTCGATCTTGCCCATCCAGAGCTGATCGCAAATGCAGTTAAGCAGGGCTGGTGCCGTTCAGAAGCAGACTTTAATTTTGCCCGCTGTTATTCTGAACCGGTATTTACCCATTTCAGTGGTTCCAAACAGCGGCAGCAGTACTGCCAAGATAAATTAGCAGCAGCTAAAGGTCAGATTACCATTGAAACAATGATCGCCATCTTAAGAGGGCATGATCCTGAGCTAAAAGACCCGTTCAGCCGCCATTCACTAACCAGTGTCTGCATGCATGGAGGCTTTATCTTTGGCGATCATACCACCGGAAGTTATGCTGCGGAAATTAGTGAAGCCAATCCTACTTATTGGTTAACTGGCAGTTCAACCCCATGCATCGCAGTGTTTAAACCCTATTGGCTGATTGGCTATCAAGGCGGACTTGTTTTTTCGGAAGCAGATCAAGAACAAGCCCTTGCCTTTTGGCATTTACGGGAGCACCTGCACCGCATGATTATCGAGGGGCGGGTAATAGATCTCAATACGTATCTCTTTAAGCGGAATCAGCTGGAGCGGGAGCTGTTTGACATAGTTAATCAGCTTAATCCTGACGCCGCTGATCCAAAACAATTAGCAGAAATCATTTCCTATAGTTTAGCGGAAGAAACCAAGCTGATCACTGGCACAATTAGCGCCAACGAGGATAATCCCAGCCAGATTAAAGGCGGGTTATACTTTAAATATTATTGGAAAAAACAAAACAAGGGCCTAGCCCAGACGAGGAGGCGTTAAAATGAAGATTAAATGGTGGGGACACGCTTGTTTCAAGATCACCGCATCTGACGGTACAGCTATCATCACTGATCCTTATCCAGATATTGGTTATCAGCCGATAACCGATCAAGCGGATATTGTAACAGTCAGCCACGATCATTTTGATCACAACGCTGTAGATCGAGTAGGTGGAGAACCCACGGTGATCAAAACAGCTGGAACGCATCGGGTCAAGAATGTTGAGATCACTGGTGTTGACTCTGTTCACGATGATGCTGGTGGAGACAAGCGTGGCAGCAACTTGATCTTTACCTTTACGATTGATAACTTGAAAATTGTCCATCTAGGAGATCAAGGCATTGTACTGACAGAGTCACAAATTGAGCAAATTGGCAAAGTAGATATACTGATGCTTCCGGTTGGAGGAACTTATACAATTGATGCGGAGCAAGCATATGAGGTAGTGCAGCAGCTTAATCCCAAAGCGGTTCTGCCAATGCATTATAAGACAGAAGTTCTCGACTTCGACATTGCCGGAGTTGAGGAATTCACCAAGCTCTTTCCCAAAGATAAGGTGAAATCATTAGCAGAAGCGGAGCTCACCCTGGATATGCTCCCGGCTGACCAGGTTGTTTATCTGCTCCGGTATGTAACTGAATAGAAACCGAAGGCGTCCCATGTTTCTTGCTAGGACGCCTTCATCAATCGATGCTATAACCCGAAGTACCAGGTTGCGATGGAGAAATAGATCATCACCCCCATAATATCTGCAATCGAAGTTACCAATGGACCACTGGCAATAGCGGGGTCTAGCTTTAGTTTCTTTAACAGAAACGGTAAAAGTAAGCCTACTAGACTGCCCATCAGCACAACTACAGCCATGGACAACGCCACCACTAAAGCAACCCCTAAATCGGCTCTAATAAATCCAATGCAGTAACTGGCCAATCCAAGAAGCAGCCCTAAAGGAATAGCAACTGTCAATTCTTTACGAAGCAGCTTGGCCCAATCTCCAATATCAATATCGCCAACCGCCATTGAGCGGATAATCAATGCGGATGATTGGGCGCCAGCATTGCCCGCACTATCGATCAGCAGCGGCAGGAAAAATACTAAAGCTACTATAGACTGGATTGTATCTTCAAAATATGCCATTCCTGCCCCAGACAATACGTTTACAAACACCAAAACAAGCAGCCAAGGCAGGCGGCTCTTTAACAGCATCCACGGCTTTGCATTTAAGACACTCGTATTCAGTTCTCCTACTGTAGCCATCTTGTGAATATCTTCAGTTACAGCCTCTTCCAGAGCATCCATAACGTCGTCAACAGTAACAATCCCCACTAACCGATTTTCATGGTCAACAACAGGAAGTGCCAGCAAATTATACTTCTGCATCAAAGCAGCAGCTTCTTCATCGCTGTCCAAGGTAGTAACGGAAACAATATCCTGCAGCATAATCTCGGAAATCTTCTGCTCAGGATCGCTAATCACCAAATCCTTCAACGAAACAATTCCTTCTAGATGGCGTTCCCCATCCATCACATAACAGGTATAAATTGTCTCCTTTTCCAAGGCGATCCTGCGAATCTTTGCTAGGGCTTCCCCCGCAGTCATTTCCTTTTTGAGATCGACAAATTCAATAGTCATGATACTACCAACAGAATTGTCAGGATAATTGAGGAATTGGTTGATTAAACTGCGCTTAGTTTCTGTGGTATTCTGCAGGATCTTTTTAACCACATTAGCCGGCATCTCTTCTAATGCGTCAATCATGTCATCAAAGAACAGCTCGTCCAAGATCTCCTTCAACTCATCCTCATTGACCAGCTGAGAGATATTTGCCTGCGTCTGGCTGTCTAGGTAAGAAAAAACCTCTACTGCCAGCTCTTTCGGAAGCAGCCGAAAAACCACTAGTGCGGTTTTGGATTCCAACTGATCAATAAACGCTGCAATATCTGGTGTTTGGTACTCAAGCAGTTCTGCTTTCAGCCGCATTAAGTCTTTCTGCTCCAACATTTGCTCAAATCTCAGTTTGTCCATCCCCATCACCTCTTTCTAATATGTTGAGTTATCTTGGCACATAATAACCACAGCACATCTACTGTAAATTAATCAGAAAGGGGTTATTTTGTGCATAAGATCAGACTTGGTGTGATTGGAACCGGCCTGGCTTTTGAACGTCTGCACTATCCCGCACTGCAGGAGTTAAATGATAAATATGAAATTGCAGCAATCTGCGACCGCAATCCGGCAAAAGTAGAAAAATGGCGCCAAATATTAAATCTGGACCCGGAAGATGCCTACACAGACTTTCGTGAAATGCTGAAGAGAGCAGACGTCGATGCCTTTGACATAATTGTTCCAATAGAATCAAATTTCACTGTAACAGAAGCTGCCGCCAAGACAGGCAAGCCAATAATCTGTGAGAAACCGCTTGCTCCAACAAAGGAACAGGCAGAAGCAGCCCGCAATCTGCCGCGGAAATACAAGGTACCGATTATGATTGCAGAAAACTACTGATATGCAGAAGAAACCAACCTAATCCGCGACTTAGTGCGGACTAACGCTGTTGGTGATACCTACTACTTCATCTATAACCGCGTAATCGATTTCCCCCAAGATATGGAAAAGGATACCTTTGCTGCTACTGAGTGGCGGCAGCATCCTGAATTTCCCGGCGGAGCAATTTTTGACACCGGAGTCCATGACATGGCTGCTATCCGCCATATTTTTGGAGCGGTCGAATCTGTTCATGCCTTTGGCGTACCGCAGCAGCGGGATTTTGCTCCTTATACAGTTATTCAGGCCAATCTCAAATTCAAAAATGGGGTTATCGGCCAATTTTCATTTTTTACAGCTGGAAAAGAAATGCAGCGTCCATTGATTGGACTGAGAATTTTTGGCAGTAATGGGATGATTTATTTGGAGGAGACTTCCTGTGGTACCGTTAATGTTGCCTATAATGATGGCAGGAGCGAGCAGATCCCCTATCGACCAAATCGGGGTTTCTACAATGAACTGCTCAACTTTTATAAAGCAGCGGTCGGTGAGGAACCGATTTCTGTACCACCGGAGCTGGAATATGGGGATGCAGACACTATCTTTGCAATCTTAGAATCGGCTAAAACCGGGAAAGTAGTAGAGGTAGATCGCACGAGAGAATACGCACTTGTTTAATGCGTTTCAAAAGGATGAAGGGGGTCTGCAGCCAAGATCTGCTCGACTTCCTCATAACCTACCGGAAACGCAAAGTTATACCGAGCAGGTAGGGCAAACACATAGCGATTATTCAGACCTAACATACTTGGTCCAATCGGTGCAGCACCAATATGGAATTTACCCTGCTGCATCGACTCCCACTGCTCAAGCGTAAAAATCATTATCGGGATGTCCTGACGCGGAACTTCAGCTGTCCAGAGTGGATGACGCAGCAGAATTTTTGGACCTGTCTCTACAATTTTGCCCTGGAGTTCACCGCCCACACCATGACCTTCCCAAACTGTTTCAAGCACACCATAGCCCTGCCAAGTAGAAGGCAGCTCGAAGGTAAATCCGAATTCTGAATTTATATATTCCAAGCTCTCTTGGTTGTTATGCTCTCCAAAAATCATACCGAATGAGATTACTGCCAGTACCAGCAATATCGGTATAGCTGTGTCGCTACTCACAAAATCACCACCTTTACCCTTTTGATTATAATACAATAATGGCTGATGGTAAACCCATCAGCCTGTAATATTTTAGGACATTTGCTGAATTATTGTTCTTGTCGCTTCAATAACGTACTCCACATCTTCATCAGTGATCTGGTAATGAGTTACTAAGCGCATTCCATATTTGGAATTAGCAGCAGTGATAATTCCAGCTTCAGCCCATGCTGAAACCAAACATGCTGCGGTCAGCTCAGGACAAGTAATATCCAGCATCACAATATTGGTATGAACTGGATTTGCCACCTTTAATCCGGGCACTGCACTCAAACCTTCAGCTAAACGCTCTGCGCGGCGGTGATCTTCAGCGAGGCGTTTTGTCATCACATCTAGACTTTCTAATCCAGCTGCAGCTAATATTCCTGCCTGCCGCATACCCCCACCAAGCATTTTCCGAAACTTACGAGCCCGGGCAATAAAGTTAGTACTTCCGGCTAAAATAGAACCTACCGGAGCAGCCAATCCTTTAGAAAGACAGAACATCACTGAATCAAAAGGGGCAGTCAGGATCTGAACCGGCGTATTGCTTGCCACAGCTGCATTAAATATCCTGGCTCCATCCAAGTGTAATTTTAATCCTGCATTCCTGGCTGCCTCAGCTACCTCAACCACCTGATCCTGGGGCAGGACCTGTCCCCCTGATCGATTATGAGTATTTTCTAAACAGAGCAGTGTAGTGCGGGGATAATGGATATTTTCCGGTCGCAGTGCCTGCTTCAGCTGTTTAGAAGTAAAGATCCCCCCCTAACCCGGTAATCGGGCGGGGAATTAAACCTGCTATGCGGCTGATGCCGCCGACTTCATAACAATAAATATGGGAATCAGCCTCTAATATTACTTCCTCACCAGGTTGAGTATGGCTCATCAATGCTAATAAATTACCCATGGTGCCGCTGCTAACAAATAACGCCGCTTCCTTCCCCACCAAGGCAGCTGCCTCTGCTTCCAGTTTATTGACAGTAGGATCCTCTTGATAAACATCATCCCCTACCGGAGCCTGCCGCATCAGTTCCCGCATCCGCTCTGTTGGTTGAGTAACAGTATCACTCCTAAGGTCGATCTTCCGCATTATCTATGTCGTCCTTTCGTTTTAGTTCATCTCCTCTTTTCTCGTTTACAGCAGGAAATTCCTACCTGGGAATTGTACCGCTATCCAGCGCTCATTCATACAATAAAGTGGCAATTACAATAGGAACCGGAGGAAAGGAACTTAATGGAGAGGAGGAAGCAGCTGTGGGGAAAAATAACAAGTGCCAGACGCATGTCCATGAGTTTTTAGGCACAACAAAAATTGCCGGTCATCCCCTGCACAACCATCGCTTCGCTGGGGTAAGCGGGCAGGAGATCCCTATTCCCAATGGGCACATCCATGCTATTGATGTGAACAGCGATTTTACCATCGGACATCTCCACGAAATCAGCATTTTGACTGGTCCCCAAATACCGGTTGGGGGAGGTCGCCATGTCCATTTCGCCATGGGAATTAGTACTGAAAACCGAGGTCATGTTCACGAATTTATTGTGGCCACCATGATCGAAAACCCGGATGGATATTAGCTTCAAAACCAAAATACCGGCCAGAAATCTCTGGCCGGTATTCTTTATTCTATACCTGTTACCTGGTAACCAGCTTCGGTTACAGCGGTTTTAATTGCTTCATCTGTAGGAAATTCACCTGCAGTAATAACTGCAGATTTGCCATCAAGATTGACCTGGACAGATTCAACTCCTGGCAGTGCCAGCAGTGCTTTCTCCACTCTTTTAACACAGTGCTCGCAGGACATGCCGTCTATATAAACTTTCTTTTTCATCAAATTCTCCTTTCAATAACAGCCTTTTAAGCCATCATCTGAGTGAGCGGGAAATTTTTCAGATCCCCTTCAAAAGTAATTTTACCACCGCGCTCTTGAAGTGATTCATACAGATCCTGTGGGCGGACTAAATTTCTTGGCATATTTAAATCCAAAATTCCACTTTGATTTAGGACAAAGTAAACAAACTCAGAGCATAAGAACCGATACTCATAACAAACTTCGTGCTTCAGCAGACAGTGAACTAGTCCCAAATAATTATATTTGTAGAGCTCCCGATTTGCCACGAACGATTCTATAATTGATTTAGCTTTTAGATACTGCTCTTTCGAAACCTCGAGTTCCATTACAGCCCCAGGCAGCCTCTTTTGAATCTTATAAAGACCTTTCTGCAGATGCTCGTGCTTAAATCTTGCAATAAAAGGGTTGCGAGCATATTTTCTGCCAAAGCTGTACATATAGTTCAACTCACGATCCAAAGCCAGAGATGCGTGGGTATACTTGTCCTGCTTCATATAATGAATCAGACGCGAAATAGTCGTGGTTGTTCTAGTAAATACAACGTATAAGCAATATTTTCGCTCCACACCTAATCTCACCTTTTTACCATGGTTAGCTTACATTTATTTTACACTATTACTGCTGACAGGACAATAGCAAACAATAGCAATCGAGGTGACAGCTGGTGATCAGCCTATTTGGTTAGGTCAACCAAACTCATTTGGTCAGCTCGGTAAACATGCCTGGCACACACGGAAAAGCGGCGTAACTATCCGCCGCTTAGCTAGTTTTAGTATAGATATGAACCGCCTCCCGCAGGAATACTGCTAGTCCTGGCTGATGCTGATCATAGTACTCGGTAAATCTGGGATCATCAACATACATCTGAGCTACCCCTGCATGTGCCTCTTTACTATAAGTTCCACCCCAAGCAAAGGTCAGCCATCTGCGGTGGAGATCCGCTGCTTTTTGCGCTAATTCACTGCTTGGATCTCCTTGGGCATATGCTTGATTCAGCGTTTCAATCACCTGACTGGTTAACTCGGTAAACTCAGCATACCGTTCCTCAGTCATATTCATAAAAGCCTGATTCGAGCGTTCTACAGCCTCTGTCCCGTATTTTTCCCGGATTTCCTTACCATATTTTCTCTCATTTTCTTCAATCAGCTTCTCCTTGAAACCCTCGAACTTTTCTTTGTCTGACATAGCAATTCCCCTTTCATAAGCAGCAATGGATCGCTCAACATTGCTGATAAGCAGATCCAGTTTTCTGCGTTTCTCGAGGAGTTTCTTGCGGTACTGGCGCAGTGCTTTGATCTTATCAAATTCTTTGTCGCTGATAATAGTTTTAATCTCTTTTAACTCAACGCCAAGTTCGCGAAAAAGAGAATCTGCTGCAGCAGATCTACCTCCTCAGATCCATAAATCCGGTACCCTGACTCGTTGATTCTTGCCGGCTTGAGAATCCCAATTTGATCATAGTACCGGAGGGTCCTACCGCTGACGCCAGCTAAGTCGGCGAACTCCTTTACTGTGTACTCCATACCGCTCACCTCCCCCACTTATTATCTTAGACCTTTACGCAGCGTCAATGTCAAGGGCAAAAAATTAACCCCAGGTAGCTGAGGTTGTTTTCAAAATTACTGCTGAAACTTGTCCTTGATGCGGAAATACCCCCATGCTGCAATCGTAAACCAAATCAAATAAAGGAAAAATGGGTAAATTACCCTCCCCGCTTTCCATACGAACACCTCCAGATTAACTAAAACATTAGAAAAGAACATAGCGTAGGCAGCTGCGCTGACTATATATACTGCAGTTAGGATAGAGTGCTCGGGTAGAAAATAGAAGAACATTATAAACCATAATGTCCAGGCTATAGGCGGAAACAACGAAAAATTACCTAAACCAAAACTGCCATAGTTAATATGGCCGCCCAGATCTAGGGACGAGTGAACTGCCATCAGTACTGCATTTATTATCGCTCCAAAGATAATACCGTAAATCAGCAGTCGTTTAATCTCAGGTCTGGGAACCACTAGAATTAACGCCAGGGCAATAACTGCTGTATAAATGGGATAAATTAAGTAAACCGGTAACTGCAGCTCCACAATGAATAACTCCTTTAATTGAGCTTGATATTTAAATATAGTTTTACTCTTAACCCCGAAAATATGCAGAGTACTGAGCAAACTAAAGAGGATGCACCGAAGTGCACCCTCATTCATACACAAGCATCTTCAACCACATTTCATCCTGGTCTATGACAGCACCTTTATCCCATTAAGCTAATTGATAATTTGTCCATGCTAAGCTATAATAAATTACCGCAAGTTTCACCTTATTGGGGGTGTGCTCAATGGAAAAATATACTATCGGCGTTATATCCGATACTCATGGACTGTTAAGACCAGAGATCTTTTCCATATTTTCCAAAGTAAATCTCATTATTCATGCCGGTGATATCGGTAGACCTGAAGTCTTGTCTGATTTAAATGCAATCAGCTCAACAATAGCTGTGCTTGGTAATGTCGATTCTCGATATGATTTTCCGAAGCTGAAACTATCTGAAACAGTAGAAATTATGGGATACCGCATCTATGTGACCCACAACCGCCAGCTGATCAGGATTAATCCCCGGGAACAGGGAATTGATCTAGTAATTTTCGGTCATTCCCACCAACCCCTGCTGGAGCAAACGGATGGCGTGGTGTACTTTAATCCCGGCAGTGCTGGACCGCGGCGCTTCTCCTATCCGATTACTGCAGGAATCGTCCATCTTACTCCCGATTCGATTAAAGCTGAACACATCAAGCTGAAGGCGTAGAAGGAGTAGCTTGATTTTCCCCGCAGACCGATGGAAAAGCTATACTAAAGGTAGTTCCCATTGGCGAACTGTCGACCTTAACAGTCGCATGATAGAATTTCAAAATCTTAAAAGTAACATAAAGGCCCAAGCCTGTACCGCCTTCCTTGGTGGTCAAGAAAGGCTGACCTAATCTGTGTAAAACCTCAGGCGGAATTCCATGACCGTCATCTTGAACTTCTAAAACAACATTATCGTTATGCATATATGTTTTGATCTGCAGAATTCCATCCCGCTCCATAGCTTCAAAACCATTGTGAACAAGGTTTAATAAAACCTGCCGGATTTCTTTCTCATCTACAGCGATATCATCGATTTCGCTGGGAAAAAACCTGACCTGCTTCTTCTGCTTGCTGGCCTCAGCTTTAATCAGCGGCATCAGGTTATGGAGGATCTGATTGAGATTTCGATTCTGCACCGTCCGCTGTTTCTGTCCAACCATTGACAGATACTCGGCAATTATGCCGTTTGCACGGTGCATCTCATCGATAATCGAACCAAACAAGTTTTGATATCCCTGCAGTTCTTCTTTGCCCTGGAGCAGCTGCATCAGGGCAATCACTGCGGTCATAGGATTTCTGATCTCATGCACGATTCCAGCTACCATTTTTGCCAGATTATTCAGCTGATTAACTTCAGCAACTTTGTTTGAGTATTTCCAATCATGATCACATTTAACAAACGCAAACTTATGGCTGCTGGCTAAGTCTAGGATCTGGTAAATTTCCAAATCAGTTATATCGTACAAGCACAGCACTAAGAGTTTGAGCATGCCAACCTTTTCCTCCATCAAATTCTCATACGCGACAACCGATTTCCAATCTCGATGTCCGCGCCAGTATGGGGTTCCAAGGATCCGCACTCCATCCCAATTACCGCTCATAGCCTTGTTGTACTCTTTCATCCAAGCCTGCACCAGAACATGGGGTTCAAATTTCCCGAAACGCAGATACCACTCGTTAGTAGTACAGATCTTAATCTGACCCTGAGCCTGGTATTGAGCAAAATTAGGTATTTTTTCCTTCAACAAAGCATACGCATCAGCACTTGTCAGCCAAGTTGGTATTACCCAAACACAGTATTCATTGTGCTCCAAACCTGTCTCTAAATATGGAATCGCTGTTTCCAAATAATCTAGGTGCTCCTGGTAAAAACCACAAATGTGGGTGCCCCATGGTACATTTGATATAAACGCGACTCCAAAATCCCGCATCTGGTTTACTACATGTAACTCCGTCAGCTCAGCTCCCTGGTCAACACCTTAATAATTATCACTTTTAATTACCAACTTCTACATATTCTGGATTTATCCTTCAATTCTAACATCCTGTTAATGCTTGCTTTGAGTAATAAGAAAGCCCAAAGAATCGATGCAAAACGCAAGACTCATTTGGGCGATTTGTTCAGACCTGAAACAGCTTACTCGCTGCGGTCCTGCATTCTCACCTCAAGGCGATCGATTTCAATCCCCTTCATAGCAGGACCAAGGTCCTTCGATAACTCTGCTATTAAATTGTAGTCGCGATAATTTGCGGCAGCTTTCACTATTGCCTTAGCGTATTTCTCTGGATTCTCAGACTTGAAAATACCTGAGCCAACAAAAACGCCATCGGCACCAAGTTCCATCATCAAAGCAGCATCGCTCGGAGTAGCAATACCGCCTGCAGCATAATTCAGCACCGGCAGCCTGCCTCGGTCTCGGATATCCAGCAGTATTTCAAAAGGCGCACCAATCTCTTTAGCATAGCTCATCACTTCATCTCGAGACATGGATACTAGCATGCGGATGTCAGCTTGAACCTGCCGCATATGGCGTACAGCCTCAACAATATTTCCGGTTCCTGGTTCGCCCTTGGTTCTAAGCATTGCTGCTCCTTCCCCAAGTCGTCTGGCAGCTTCACCAAGGTTGCGGCAGCCGCAGACAAACGGCACACTGAACTCCGCCTTATTGATGTGATATTTGTCATCTGCGGGAGTTAAAACCTCGCTCTCATCGATGCAGTCTACACCTATTGATTCTAACACCCGTGCCTCAACAATATGTCCAATACGGCATTTTGCCATGACTGGAATGGAAACAGCCTCGAGAATCGCCTCGGCAATTCTCGGATCAGCCATCCGCGCCACACCTCCGGCTGCACGAATATCTGCCGGCACTCTCTCTAGCGCCATAACTGCCACGGCTCCTGCCTGTTCAGCAATCTTGGCTTGCTCAACGTTCACCACATCCATGATGACGCCACCTCTAGGCAGCTGCAGAGCACGGTTTGGATCAATATTGTTCATCGCACAAACCCCCCTTTAGCACATATATGTATACAGATTAGTTAAAATTAAACCTGATATCATCTTACCACTGGCTGCTCCAGCTGGTCAACATCCCTACTGATATTCTACATCAATGGTGCGAATAAATTCAATAAGGCCCAACCAATCCGACGATACCAAGCTACCTGCTGGTACTTTTCCCATGTAACCTCATCACTCTTAGTTAATGTTTCAAGGAAATCCTCTTTGATATGCCTTATACTTGAACTGCGGTACATCCAGACCCCGCATTCAAAATGGAGGAATAAGCTCCGGTAGTCAAGATTGATTGTACCAATTACAGCATATTCGTCATCAACAATAAAAGTCTTAGCATGAATAAAGCCTGGTGTATACTCATAAATCTTAACCCCAGATTGGAGGAGCTGATCATAATTCGAGCGAGTTACCGCGTGAACATACCACTTGTCAGGAATATGAGGGGTAATAATCCGCACATCAATACCCTGTTTTGCGGCATTGCAGAGGGCGGTCATCATCTCGGCATCTATGATCAAATAGGGAGTAGTGATATATACATACTCTTTTGCTCTGGTAATTAGATTAAGGTAGACAGTTTCCCCTACCGCCTCATCATCAAGGGGATTATCGCTAAAAGGCTGGACATAGCCATCAACTGGATATTTCTGCTCCCCAAAGCGTTCCGGTTTATACTGCTCATAATCCTCATCAATACCCTTTAAATAGTCCCATACCGCTAAAAACATCACTGTTAAACTATAAACAGCATCCCCTTTCAGCATCACCGCATTATCTTTCCAGTGGCCAAGTTTTTCGTAGGCGTTAATATATTCATCCGCCAGGTTAATTCCACCGGTGAAACCGGTATGACCATCGATAATCAGGATTTTACGGTGATCCCGGTTATTTAACCGAGGGGATAGTACTGGACGAAATGGATTGAAGACGGCACATTTAATGCCCATAGCCTCGAGTTTCTTATCATACTGATAAGGTAGTTTAAGAATGCAGCCAATATCATCATAGATAACCCGCACATCAACCCCTTCAGCTGCCTTGCGCTGAAGAATCTCTAAAATAGTATCCCACATTACACCTTCTTCGATAATAAAATACTCCAAGAAGATAAAGTGCTCGGCCTTTTCCAACTCCTCAATCATGCGCTCAAATTTCGCCTCACCGACAGGAAAATACTCAATATAGGTGTTGGTATAAGGTGGACTGTAGGCATACTTTTGAATATACTCCGCCTGGCGTCCGGCATCGATATTCTCTTGAGCAATCGCTTTTATTATGTTCTGATTACCATCAAGCACCTCGGCCATTTTTCCATTGATGCTGAGCATTTTCTGACGAGTGCGTTTGCCAGTTCTACTGCCACCAAACATCAGGTAAAAGATTCCGCCGAAAATAGGAAAGAGCAAAATCGCAATAATCCAAGCAATTTTATAACCAGCCTTGCTTTTGCCGTTAGCAAGCGCAATAACCGCTACCATACTGATAAACAAACTGATTCCATAAAAATAAACAAAGTACTGTTGAAAGCGGTAAATCATTACGATTAATGCTGCTGCTTGCAGGGCAATGCCAATGGCAACCCAAAATACTCTGTGAAATAACAGCTTGAATATTTTCGTCATTCTAACCCTCCCGAGTTAATCATTGTTTCCAAAAACTAGGAGTGAAAATTGCAATCATAGCAAACAGTTCCAGGCGTCCTAACAGCATTAAAATGGTCAGTAATCCAGTGGCTGCTGGCGAAAACTGGCTGTAGTTATGGGTTGGGCCAACCACTCCAAAACCAGTGCCAACATTTCCTAACGCGGCAGCCGCAGCACTGGCAGCGCTGACCATTCCTACTCCTTCCAAAGCAAGCAGGACAGAGCTGACGGCAAATACCGCAAAGTACAAAAACAGAAAAGCGCAGACACTGCGGATTGTCTCATCGGGCACCACCTGCCCATTGATAGTAATGGGAACTACTGCATGGGAATGAAACAGCTGTGCGATTTCCCGCTTAATAAATTTACCGGCAATGATTACTCTTATCAACTTAATTGCGCCAGTAGTTGAACCAGCACTTGCCCCAGTAAACATTAACAAAAATAAGATCAGCTTACTGAAGGCTGGCCACTGATCAAAATTTGTGCTGGCAAAACCGGTTGTAGTTATTATGGAACTTACCTGAAGCAGAGCATGTTTAAGAGCATCAAACAGCGAGCTAAAAACATTCTGGTAGAGATTCAACGTAACAGCAACTGCTGCAATTCCCAGCAGGGCTGCATAAAAGCGCAGTTCGGTATTGTGCATAACCCTCCTAAAGCGTCCCTGCCGTAGATTATAGAACAAACTGAAATTAACTCCGGATAAAATCATAAAGCCAGAAATAATAAACATCACAAAGTTGTTAGAACTAAACCGAGTTATACTGGTATTATAAATTGAAAACCCGCCTGTGCTTACTGTCGAAAAGGAGAACTGCAGCGCTTCAAAAAAATTCAAACCACCAAATATCAGCAGTACTGTTAGCAGCGCCGTCATACCGCCGTAAACAAAGTATAGAATTTTTGCGGTATCAGCTAATTTAGGTACTATTTTATCAGCAACTGGTCCAGGCAGCTCTGCTTTATAAATCTGCAGACCACTTACACCCAAGGTCGGGAGAATTGTTAGGCTCAGCACCAAAATCCCCATGCCACCGATCCACAAGGTCAGTGAGCGCCAAAACAGAAGTCCCCGGGGCAGATTCTCAACATCATCAATAACTGTCGCACCGGTTGTGGTCAAAGCAGATACCGATTCAAAAAGCGCCTTAGTTATATCAGTGATTGTGCCGGTAAAAAGATATGGCAGTGCAGCAAACACCGCCACTGAGACCCAGGTAAGAGTTACAATCAGCAGTGCTTCCCGAATTCTTATTGATGTATAATCAGCCTGAGCTGTTCCCAATACAATTCCAACAGCCAGTGTAATTAATGCTGACCAGATAAAAGCTGATGCTGTTGAAAATTCCTGCCAGACTAAGGATAAACCTATTGGGATCAGCATTAAGGCAGCTTCAATCTTGAGAATGTTTCCCAGGACTCTTCGAACTATGCCATAATTCATGGAAAAAGCCTCCCTTGCGGCGGTAGAACAGCTTTTCCAGTATGGGCAGATCTCCCCGCAAACAGAACACGATCGCCCGATCCCCAACAGCCATCTCTGAACTGCCATCCGGAATTATCACCTGATCATCGCGAACTATCGCTCCTATCATCACCCCTTTTGGCAGATCCAATTCTGCAAGCGTGCGGCCGATAACACCAGTACCTGCCTCAATGATGATTTCTACTACCTCAGCCTGACCATCCAGTAAAAGCTCAATTGAAGCGATCTGGCCGCCCTGGACGAACCGGAGAATTTCACTGGCAGAAATCAAGACTGGATTTACAGCTCGATCAATTCCCAGCTGTTCAATAATGGGGATAAAGTTGGAACGGCTGATTTTAGCAACTACCGAGGGAATTCCCTGCTGTTTACCGAGGAGAGCCAGCAGGAGATTTTCCTCATCACTGCCGGTTAAAGTTACCAGCGCATCCATATTGGCAAAATTTTCCTCCCGCAGTAAATCATGATCCGTGCCATCCCCGTGGATAACCAGGACATCCTTTAAATTCTCTATCAAATATTGGCACTGGGCTTCATCTTGTTCAATAATCTTAACCGAAATTCCCCTCTGCTGCAAGCGGTCAGCTAAATAGAATCCAGCCCTACCACCGCCGAGGATCATCACGTTTTTAGGCAGCCGCTTTTCCCCCTGCTCAACATGGGCAGCGATAAACTTCTCTAAGCTCTGCTGCTCACCAAACAAATAAATGGTATCGGTACTTTCCAGCAGAGTATCGCCATGGGGAATAAACATTTCTCCCTCACGGGAAACAGCTGCGATTAAAACGGATTCAAAAATCCGCAGTTCCCTAAGCCTACTGCCGCTCAGTTTGGGAATATTTTTAACTGGCAGTTCAATCATTCCGACCCTGCCGGCTGCGAAAGCTTCGACATAAACTGCGGTTCCTTTCATCAGATGCTCCGCAATATACTTCGCAGTCTCAAATTCTGGATTTACAATGTAATCGATTCCTAATTCCTGTTTGAGAAACTCCAGCTGGCCGCCATACTCTGGATTCCTGACTCTAGCCACTGCCTGCCTGCACCCGAGCTTTTTCGCCAACATGCAGATCACCATATTGGTTTCATCACTGCCTGTAACAGCAACTGCCAGATCGATCTTGTTTGGATCTGCCTGCTGAAGAATCTCAGTTTGAATTGCATTTCCCCTAATGGTCATAACATCAAAGTTTAAGCTGACCCGCTCCAGGGCTCGTTCATCCTTATCTATTACGATTACATTGTCCTGCTCGCTGGTAAAAGCTTCCGTCAGCTTATATCCCAGTTTGCCTGCCCCTACAATCAAAATCCGCATCTAATTTCCTCCTGATCCAACTTCTGCCACTAGACGAGTAAAAAACTCTCCCACGATGGGCGCTGCTACTTGACCACCGACTCCTCCATCTTCAACTAACACCGCGAAAGCTAGGTCTCTGCCAAATATATCGGCGACATATCCACCAAACCAGCTGTGGGATGTACCTTTTCCAGTTTCTGCAGTCCCAGTTTTGCCGCAGATTTGGATCTGATCTACAGCAGCCTGTCTGCCGGTGCCTGATTCCACTACCTGCTCTAGCAAGCCGCGCATTGCTGCAGCAGTTTCAGCCTCCAGCACCCGCTGTTTTGATGCTGCAGCATCAGTTTTGAAAAGAGTCAGTTCAGGAACCAATCCATCGTTCACAAATGCAGTAAAGATTGCTGCAGTGTTAAGGGGGGTGAGCAGTACCCGATCCTGTCCGATTGCAGTCCACGCCAGACTCACCTGATTGCGGGCAGGGTCACCAATCTGACCCGAGGTAATAGGCAGTTTGAAATCCGGCTCTTGATCTAAACCCCAGTTAGCAAAGTAGCTGCTCAAATTCTCAGCACCAACCATCAAACCGACTTCGGCCATAGTGGTATTGATCGAATGGATCACAGCATCGGCAAAAAGATGCTCACCAAACACTTCGTTTTGGAAATTGCGGATTACATTACCTTCTACCTTCAGCTCACCAGAATCTACAAATTCGCTCTCGACAGTAACCAAGCCGAGATCCAGAGCTGCCGCAGCTGTAATCACCTTAAATACTGAGCCGGGAGGATATCGTCCCTGCAGACTGCGGTTAAACAAAGGTTGATTTGGGTCTGTGCTCAACTGCTGCCAGCGAGCATGAGAAATGCCCTGGACAAATTCATTTGGATCATAGCTGGGAGTCGAGGCTGAAACCAGTACTTCACCGGTTTCTGCATCTAATACTACTAAGGAACCTCTCCGATCACCTAAAACCTCGTATGCCAGCTGCTGCCACTCAGCATCTATTGACAGCTCAATATCTGTTCCTTCTACAGGTGTCCGCTCTAAAAACAGCTCACTTCCTCTAGTGTCAGTATCTACAAATAAACGATAGCCAGGCCTGCCCCGAAGCTGAGGCTCTAAACCCAGCTCTAGTCCAGCCCTTCCCCCTGTTTCTCCCACCTGATAATCCTGTTCGGGATACTGACTAATCATATCCTCGGTAACTTCTCCGATATATCCGGTAAGATGTGCGGCAGCGCTGCCATAGGGATAGGCCCGGACGTGCCTCCTCTGGAAGAATATGCCTGGTATTGGGCGCAAAATTGGATCCAGCTGTTGATAGCGCTCTTCGCTCACTGTAATTAACGGCACGAACCAGTGATCCTGAATGCCTGGAGCCTGGTATTGGCTCTGGACATACTCTCTGCTTAAACCAAGATATTCTGCAGTTACTTCAAAGAGCAGTTCTGGATCAGTGATCCTGCTCGGCTGGACGCCGATGGCAACCACACTGCCTTTACCTGCAAGCAGCCTGCCTTGGCGGTCGTAAATGCTGCCCCGAGTTGATGATAACCGAGTGCGGCGGTAGCGAGCACTGAGTCCGTGCTGGGGCAGCGGCAGAACGTCTGCCCATTTAACCTTCCAAGACAGCACACCGTCCCAGGCCAGCTGCAGTTGGAACTGCACCATTAAAGGATCGAAATACTCACTCTCATAGCGGAGATCAACTATGTAATCTGCTTCGGTAAAACTTTTTATAATTGGATTGATTCCGACTAATTCTGTTTTCGTGAGACCATAAGCGGATGCAAAATCTGCATACGCAGCTTCTAGTTCCGAAACCTGGGGAGCAGGATGCTGCGAATGAAAGTAGCTTTCCAGGACTTGATAATCCCCTTCTATCACAGCGTTTAAATATGCTGCTGCCACTTGATCAGGATCTGGATAGAAAAATTCAACAAAGACATACCCTGCCCCAACCAACAGCAAAACCACTATCAACACAGAAGTAATAATCCGCATTCTGTCTTCCTCCCTAGCAGAATCTGCGTTAATTATTGCTTCTGCATTTGTTTGGCTTAACCTGCTGGAAATCTAAATCTTGATAGTAGTTTGGATAATCTCCACCGCCTGATCCGGATCGTCAGTAATCTTCAGCAGATTTAAGTCTTCTGGGTTAATCATTGCTTCAGCCAGCATTTTAGTTTCCATCCATTCAACCAGGCCCTGCCAGTACTCGGAACCCATTAGTATCACTGGAAATCGTTCGATTTTACCTGTCTGAATTAATGTTAAAGCTTCATACAACTCATCAATTGTTCCCAGCTCGCCAGGAAAGATTACAAAGCCAAGGGCGTATTTGACCAGCATTAGTTTGCGAACGAAAAAGTAGCGAAACTCAATGTTGATATCTAGATAAGGATTAGCCACCTGTTCGTAAGGCAGTTCGATATTGCAGCCGATGGAAAGTCCACCTGCTTCTTTGGCGCCCTGGTTTGCCGCCTGCATGATGCCTGGACCACCTCCAGTAATTACCGCCAGGCCAGATTTTGCCAAGGATTCCCCTGTCCTGCGGGCTAATTTGTAATAGGATGGTTTTCAGGAGTGCGAGCAGATCCAAAAACTGCTACCGCTTTGCCAATATGGGCTAATTCATCGAAGCCGGTCACAATTTCGGATTGAATTCTCAAAACACGCCATGTATCAGATACAGTAAAATCCTCAGTCAGAACCGGCGGCTTTAGAAGCTCCCGATCTTCAGGTATCTGCGATTTGAATGCCATTTGAAGTTCTCCCCCTTTGGTAATATGTATTAGTGTTACCCTTACACCCTATTTTAAATTAAATATGCCCACTCATAAAGGGAGCAAAAAAGCACCTAAGTCAGGTGCTTTGGGAGCGCAGTGCCTTTAATTGAGTCAGGAGCTCCTGGTATTCATGATCTAATGCTTCCAAATCATCCTCTGGGGTTGGCATCGATAACCGGCTGATAACCTCGGCTAAGCGATGCTCAAGCACCATTATCTGCTCTCCACTGATGCCGGTGCTCTCTGCGCTGCGTTTGTGCTCAAGATACTCTTGATAAGTTCCCCGGTATTGAATCAATTGATAATCCTGCACAGTCATAATCTCGTCAGCAACAGCACTAATAAAGCGCCGATCATGGGAGGCAAAAAGCATCGTACCTTGATACTCTTTTAGCGCTGCTTCAACTGCCTCAAGGGAGCTTAAATCCAGGTAGTTGGTTGGCTCATCGAGTATTAAAAAATTGAAATCCTGAGTTAAAATTTTAGCAAAGGCGGTTTTAACCCGCTCACCACCGCTTAATACTCCCACCGGTTTATAAACATCGCTGCGTTTAAACAGCAGTCGTGCTAAGATAATTCGCACCGTGGTTTGATCATATCTGCTGGTTGACATCACATTTTCCAAAACAGAGAGCCGCTCATCAAGGATATCCAGCGCTTGGCTGAAATAGCCAATCTTAGCACCATGAGCCAGCTTGATCCCCGACTCCCCAGCAGTAATCATCTTCAGCAGGGTACTTTTTCCACAACCATTGGGTCCAATCAAAGCCACCTTGGAATTGGCGTAAATCTGGAACTCCGCATCACGAAACAGTATCTTCGAGCCAAAAGCTTTGTTGATCTGTTTACCACTGACAATAATCCTGCTGGCAGGCTGCTCTTTTGAGCCCAGATCAAGTTTAATCTCGCTGGACTGGTAAGGCTTTGCCTTAACTTCAAGTTTTTCAATCCGCTTCTCGATGTTTTTGACAGCCCGATCTAGAGTTGCCTTTCCCTTTTGTCCGCCCATTTTATGCAGCCTAGCTTCAGAATTGCCCATACGTTTAGGCGGGCCTTTAATAGCTTCTGATTTTCGTTTAATTGTCGCGGCAGCTGTTTCTAAACGCCGCCGCTCTTTAATATACTGTTCATATTCATGCTGCTGCCGGGCTTGCTCCTGTGATTTCAGCGCGGCATAACTGCTGTAATTGCCTGGGTAGAGCTTAATTCTCCCAGCTTCAACTTCCAGAATTTGGCTGCAGATCCGATCTAAGAAATCACGATCATGAGAAACAATCACTAAAGCGCCGCGGTACTCTGCAAACATGGTTTCTAATAATTCAATACCAGCGATATCAATGCTGCTGGTAGGTTCATCGGCAAAAATCATGTGCACACTGGGGTCGCTGAGGATATGGGCAAGCTTAAAGCGGGTTTGTTCTCCTCCGCTCATTTGAGGGTGGGGCTGAGTAGGTACTGAAAACCTAGCAGCCATTTCCCGATCTAAGCACACTGCCGGAGGCGGTTCCAGCTGGGATAAATATCCGCATTTTCCGTGCAGCTTTACCCATCCGCAATCAGGCTCTATCCGTCCGCTTAGAATCTCAAGCAGCGTGGTTTTTCCTGTTCCATTTGCCCCAACCACACCTATCCGTTCCTGAGAATAGATCCTCAACTCAGGAACACTGAGAACCAAGCGATCCCCATAGTATTTTTTTAAGTTAACAGCTTCCAGCAAAAGCATAAAAAATCCCCTCCTGAATGGAGAGGATAGTGTCTGTATACCAATGGCCAGGTATGGTCAAACAGATCCACTATCCACTCGCTGAATTTCAATAGACATGCTGAATAAACCCAGAAGTGGGTTATCCAATCAGTCAATTCTTCTCGCCAGTGGATTAAATGAACATCTTTGCCTATACCTGTCCCTTTCTAATTTATAAGTTTTAATGCTGATTCTATTATACCGACTGCTGCTCCCTGGTGTCAAGTAAGCCGGCTGTACCTAATCTGTGAACCACCACCTGTTTAGGCAGGTGCTTTTGAGCCTGTTCGATAATTTTGCTGTGGTGGGTAAAAAAGATTACCTGTGTTTTACCGGCCAGATCAGCCAAGATTTTCAGCGCTGCAAGGGAGCGTTCGTCGTCAAAATTAACTAATAAATCGTCACAGATCAGGGGCAGAGGCTCATTCTGAGTCAAATGATGCTCAATTGCCGCCAGTCTGAGGGCAAGATACAGCTGGTCCCGGGTCCCGTCGCTCATGCCGGTCACCGGAACTTCCTCTCCGTTTGCTCTGACTCCTAATACAATCGTTCTGCCTCTAGCGTCAGTATCAATTCTCAAGCGCACAAACGAACCTAAAGTTAGTTTAGCAAAAATTTTAGCTGTTGCATTAATGATTGGCCCTTGATTTTGGTCGCGATAACGTTCAATCGCCTTTTTCAGCAGTACCAAAGCTGCTCTTAATTTTAGATATTCTGCACCTTGATCCTTGATCACTGCCAGCAAACTTTCCGCTTTCTCCCTGGCCTCAAGGGCTGCAGTATTAGTACCTCGACAGAATTCTTCATAGCGAGCCTCAGTCTTTCCAAACTCTGTTAATTTAGTATCCTTTTCCGCTTTTAAGCGTTCGATCTCCGCAGCCAAATTTTCAATCTTTGAATCAAGACTATCGATTTCCGTTTCTTGAATTTCGGCTGCCAGCTGTTCGAGGGTCGTACCTGTTTGAAGCAGGCGATCTTCTATTTCCCTCAACTGCTCTCCTAAACTTAGATATTCCTGAGATTTCTGCTCTGCAAGCTTTAAAGCGGTGAGATCATGCACCTGAGCAGTCTGCATTAATTGAGCCAGCTCCTGCTCTGCATCAGCAATTTCCAATTCCGCTTGTTTGATGATCTGCTCCTCCTCGCGGAGCTGCTTTGCTAACTGCTCCCGATAAACTAGTTTCTGTTCAGCAGCCTGAAGGCGTTTATTTAAGCTCTGCAGCGCCAAATCAGGACTGAGGGTGTACAGATCAGGAGCACATGCATCAATCAGCAGTCTTACCTGGCTTTCGTAATTGGCAGTAAATTTCCTATCCAGTGCCAAGCTGTTCTCCTGTTCTGCTTTTGCCCTTAAAAGCTGTTCCAGCTCAGCTATTTTATCAAGGTAAATACCAACTGCATTCAAATCTGCATCCACAGGAAGGCGGGTTTTAGCAAGATTAGCTCTGCATTCCGCCTCTATTTCCTCAAGGGCTGCTTCGTAATTTTTCACTCCTTGAGCTTGTCTGTGAGTGCGGTTTTCAGCATTCTTTTTGCTTTGCCGCAGGAACTCCAATTTTTGTGCCCGCTCCTTCAGTTTACGGTTGATAACCTCTGCCTGGGCTAACAGTTCTGTTAACGATTGAGTTTGCTTAAAATCCGCACCAACACTGTGCAGTGCATCTGTAAGGGCAGTGATCAGCTGGCTCTTGGCAGCGGCAAGGTGATTTGCTGCAGCCTTTAACTTGGCTAATTCGCCAACTTTCGCCAGGATCTGCTGCCGCTGCTCCAGCCAGAGGTTCATCTCCTCAGGAGCTAAAGGCTGGATCTGCGTGTCGCGCCATTCATTAACCCACTCCGCTAATAAGGTTTCACGTTTTTGTTCAAGGTTCTGTTTCAGCTGCTGCAGCTCAGCCAATTTGGTTTTCAGCTGTCGGATACTGTTTAACAGCGCCTGTTTTTGTCCCACATTACGGGCTTCTTTATACATCGCATCGGCGATCGCATCTGCCTGCTGCACTGTATGTTCATAGACATCCGCTAAAGGCCTGCCTTTAGTAAACTCCAACTCCTGGTCCGAGGTCACCTTCCCTTCCAACCAGGCTCTCTTCACCAACCTCCAACCCTGCTCCCGGATCCTGCGGGCACTGTCTAAATCTGCTTTAGTTGGAACTTTGCCCTGGGATTCAATGCGGAGCAGCTGCATTTCTGCATCCTCAAGCTGGATTCCTAACTGTTTTATCTGGTCATTAAGGTATTTTAACTCAGAGGTAAGCTGCTGAATTTGGGCAGCATACTCTTTTACAACTGCGGCAGCCGGAACTGGCAGAACCGCTAATTCTTGGTAACTTCCCTGCCATAAACCGAGGCGGAGAATATCTGAGCTGATCTCAGCCATCAGTTGATCCTGGGCCAGCTGATTATCCCGCAGCGCTTGCTCTAATTTGCTGTCTCTTTGCCCATTGTGAAGCGCGATTTCAAGATTAGTATGATCAGGAACAGCTCCTAATTTTTCAATCTCGGACTGGATTGCATTGAGTTCCTGCTGGGACTCGAATAGACCTGCTTTAGCCTCAGTCAGCCTATTTGTTACTGTTTCCCTTTCAGCGAGCAGTTCTTTTAAAGTTGTTCTAACCAGCAGTGGGATTAAGTATTCTGCAGCATTACCTAAATCAGCTTCATCAGGATTGATGGATTTAAGCTGTGCTAGCGCTTCATTGGTCAGCTGTTCTAAATTCCACTCAAGGGCGGGCAGATTCTGCACCTTAGACCGATAGGAATCTAATTGTTCAACTAAAGTTTTTATTTCGTCAGCCCGGGCAAGTAGCTGGTTGGGGATCTCAATCTGTGCCAACTCATCCCTTAACTGGGCGCATTTCTGCTCCGCTCTATGGCGATCCCTGACTGCCTGCCCAATCCTGTTCTCAACCAGCTGCCTTTGTTCAGTAAAATCGGGATCTAGGACAACTACATCACCAAGTTGTTTGATTCTACATAGAAGTTCTTCCCGCCTGATCACATCGGGTGCGCAGTTTTTAATCCGGAGATATCTTCTGTAAAGAGTTTCCAGTTCCTCAATTCTGCTGCTGAGGTTTTCCAATTCCTGTTTCTGAATCTGGTAACATCTCTCAAGCTCCTGCCATTCCCTACCCCACAGGATCTTACTCTGTTCTTCCTCTCGTGCTTGTTTATAGTTCTGGATTGCCTGGTTGAGGCTGCCGCGGCCGTTTTTCTGAGGAATGAACACTGCCTTGCTGTCATGCTCAATTCTGGATAAAATCTGCTGTAGGCGATCAATTCCAGTGGCTGCTGAAAAAATGCTGAATCCCAAATCACCGCCGTCCTCCAACAGCTTCTGTCCGCCGTCCCGCAAACGCTGATGATCTAAGCCGAATAAGTTTTCAAATACAGTCTGATTAACGCTGGCGAGAAGCTGCTCCAAGATCCGGTCATCTATTGGCTGTTCTGACTCAGCGTCAATCAGGGAGTTCTTTAATCTTTTCAGTCGAAACAGGGCTAAGCTCTGAGCTTGATTTTCCACTTCAATACCAATTTTCAATTTATTATTATCATGGATGAAATTATCGCCAGTCCGCATGGGAATTCCATATAAAGCACTGATTAAAGCTCTTAACGCCGAGCTTTTCCCCGCTTCATTCGGTCCATAAATTATATGAAAATCCGGTTCTGCAGGCAGTGCAATCCGATAATCAGTAAATGGACCATAAGCGGCCAAATTAATTGCTCTAAACCGCACAGCAATCCCCCCTCAACTCACAAGCTCGTCTATAATCATTTTCTGGGCTTGAATCATAATCGCCCTCAGAAATTCGGAATCGTTAATGTTGAGTCCATCATCTCCAAAGACAGCTTCTTGTGGGATTAGATTATAAAATCCTTTGAGCTCAGCTGCTATCTCTGGACCAATAGTATCGTCCTCAGCAAGTTCTTTTAAGATTGCAAAGAAATTTTTAAGTGAAGGGTACTCTTCTAACAACCGGTGGATATCGGCTATCTGTCTTGTCTCAAAGAGTACTTTTTCGATCCAAACACCGCCCCGGCTCACATCATTTACTGCTGCCCGGAGATTATAAATAAAGTGTTCCTTATCTTTCTGCAGCTGATGGTGAACAGCTGTTGCTCCCTGGAAGACAAACCGAACTGCATACAGCTTATCTCTGGAGATACTAATATGGCTGCGGAGCTGTTCAACCGCAGTATCAATTGCTTCCGCCGGTGTCTCAATCCCTCCGAGATTGACAGTGCATACCGCCCACTGCACCACGTCTAGCGGATGAAAATCGATCTGGGTTTGTCCACCACTCACTTCCACGTAAATACAGCCTTTAGCCCCTGCTTCCCGAACATGGCGGCCTTGAAGGTTTCCGGGAAAGACCACTAAAGGCTTTTCAGTTACAATCTCCCGCTGATGAATATGACCCAGTGCCCAATAATCATACCCCCTATTAATCAGATTCTGCAGTGAGCATGGGGCGTAATGATCATGACCTGGGCGCCCATCAAGGGATGTATGGAGAATTCCAATGTTGTAAAACCCGGAGAGCGGATCTGGATAACGCTGTGAGATATCTTCGGTTACAGCCCTGGTTGGATAACTCCAACCGTGAAGGGCAACTCCTAATTCTTGATCCACCAGTGTGTGGGGTTCACCACTGGAAAAGGTATGCACATTATCAGGTAGGCGGACACCCTTAGCGATCTCGCTCTGAGCGTCGTGGTTGCCCTGCACCAGATAAACTTTGATACCAAACTCCCGCAGTTTACTCATTTGGTTGGCAAAAAACAATCCTGTTTGGTAATCGAGGAGATCACCATCATAGAGATCACCTGCCAGAATAAGGAAATTCACCCTTTTTTGAATACACAAATTAACTAAGTTGACAAAAGCTTTGCGGGTGGCACCGCGGATCTGTTCAACTGGCGCTCCCTCATAGCGCTCCAAACCCCGCAGAGGACTATCTAAATGCACATCTGCTGCATGCACGAACTTTATATCGATGTTCATCGCCTCCCTGTATCCGTTCAACTTGATCATTTCAAGATAAAAGCCTGTAACCCTTTTACCACTCCAGCTTAGGGATGGCTACAAGGTGTTCCTAACAGCTTTGTAGTATATGAAATGAGATGATACTATATCGTAAAAGAGGGATCAGTAATCGTGGAAAAGTCAGAAGCAAAACGCATTAAAATTTCATGGAAAGGGATTGCTTTTTTAGTAGCTGCAGCGGTAGTAACCATTATCGTGGTCTTTACTAAGCTCGCGGATCCGGAGCAGATCTGGGCAGTAATCGAAGATTATCCGACAAAATACCTGCTATTAGCGGTTGCTGCAATTGTTCTTGCCTGGTTGGTCGATGCGCTGCGGATCAAGATCGCTGTATCAACAACAGGATTTACCATTTCATATCCCCTCTTAGTAATAACAATGATCGCAACCCATTTTCTTGGTTTAATCACCCCCTTCACTGCCACAGGGGTGCCATTTTTGATTTACATTCTCTACCGATGCAGATTAAGTGTCGGTCAAGCTGCAGGAATCGCATCCAGTGCCAGCCTTGGAGCTCAGGTAAGCCTAGTGATGCTGGTTTCTTTAATCTTAACCTTAATGACCAACATTCCTGAACAGATCGCTCCTTATTTTTCATATTTAAAGCTGATTGTGGCGCTCTATGGTATCGGGGTAATTGGTGCCATCTGTCTTTTATCCTATGGACATAAGTTCAGAAGTTTATTTGAACGTTTTACTAAATATCCAAATGTTTCCTTATGGTTTAATACGTTTGTTACCTCATTTCGTCAGATCTTTATTAAGCGCGGTATTTATTTTCTTGGCGTAATAATCTGCGGGTTTTGTCATTTTGCCCTGCTCTATCTAGCCGGATGCTTTTTATTGACTGGGCTGCAGGCAAATCCAAGCTTATCTTTTGAAAACTACAGCATTGCTGCGCTGCTGGGATTATCTCCATCTTTCACGCCTATCCCCGGCGGTGCAGGTATATCGGAAATATTTTCAGTATATATGCTGGATGATACCTTTCCTGATGACCGCCTCGGAGCGTTTATCATCCTCTGGCGTTCGGTTATCTTTTATTTTCCAGCTGTCGCCGGCGGACTGGCCGCTGCGTACCTGATTCTAATCTGGAGCAAAAAACATGGTCCCAGACAAAAAATGGAAGTTCCAGGTAGTCAAAACCAGCTGGAATAGGCGCTTCCGAAAACTGACAGCTGTATTGAACTATAATTCATGATAAGATTAATTAAAATTAATCAACTTTTTGGCTACTCATTGGATATATAAAGTGAAGTACTGAGGAGGGAGGCATCCGATGGCAGTGAATGAATTCGAGCTGATCAGCAAAATCAAAGAAGGCGATCGCCACTCCATGTCGATCATTTTTCAAACCCATGTTGATGCAGCAGTACGGCTAGCCTATATGATTACTCAAGATTGGTCAACTGCCGAAGATGCAGTCCAAGAGGCGTTCATTCAAGCTTTTCGTTCAATCAAAACCTTTAAAGATGGGATGGCGTTTAAGCCTTGGTTTTCGCGGATCGTGATCAACAAATCCAAGCGGTTAAAGCAGAAATTCAGAGTTGATCCAGAGTATATCCCTAACAACGAGGTTAACCCCCATCTCTCCCTTTCGCCGGAAGATCAGACTTTAGAAAATGAAAAAAGCAGCATCGTATATGATGCCATCAGGAAGTTGGATGAAAAGCACCGCCTTCCAATCGTCCTCAAGTACTTGAGTGGGCTGACTGAAAAGGAGATCGCAGAGGTACTCAAAATACCCCAATCCACAGTCAAATCACGCCTATACGTTGCCCGTCAAAAGCTGAAAGCCAGCTTGACGACAGTAGAAAGGGGTGAGCAGGGTGCTTGAAAACGGCAGATCCAGCGAACTGATCAGCGAACACGAGATTACTCAAGCCCTTGATCAGAATACCAAATGGCATGGTTCCAAGGAGCAGATGTGGTCTCAAATTGAGTCTAAACTAGAATCGAAATCCTGCAGCAGACAGCACTGCAGTTGGCTGACAGCAGCCGTGGCAGCTGCTATCTTGTTTTTAGTATTATTCAATCAGCATAACCTACCGCCACAAGAGCTGATGTCTGAACTAGATGTTCAGCCTGAATCTGCAGTTCAGCTTTTTTCAACCATGTCAGCGTTTGATGCCCAGACTATCAGTAAAGTTGCGGTTGCGATTGATCTGCCTGACACAGCAGCTGCCGGATCACAGCTGAACTTGAACCTAAGCCTGACAGCTCTTGAGGAGTTAACGTTTACATTGGAAAAACCTGTTGTCAGACTTCTGCGGACAGACAACAATGGGTTGGTTACAATCATTTCCGAAACTACTATCGACAGCTGGCAGGGTAAAGTTTTAGACCAAAACACCCCATTATCCATCACCTCTATGCTTACCGCACCTCAAGATCCAGGTTCCTATCTTGTAGAAGTGAGCATTCCGGGAATGATTGATGGGCAGCCATACTTTTTTGGTGAAACTAAAGGCTTTAGTGTAACTGAGAATCAGAGGAGGAATACCAATGAGTAGAACAAATAAGGGTTTGTTAATAATTGGTTGTGTTATCTTTTTGCTGGTGGGCGTTATCAGCTTAACTGGGTTTTATCCCACTACTGCCGCTCAAACCACTGAACGCAGCGGCATAATCACTGTCAGCGGCGATGCGCTTGTCACTGCCGCACCTGACATTGCTTATATCACCCTAGGAGTTGAAACCAGGGATCAATCAGCAGAAAATGCATCGGACCAAAATGCCGAAATTATGACTAATGTAATTAAAGCACTTAAGGATTTCGGGATAACTGATCAAGAGATCACTACCAGCGGCTACTATATTTACAGCTATCAAGAAGCGGATCGCACCAGCGATCCAATCAAATACTACACTGTATATACTGTGCGCAATCAAGTTAATATCCAGACTACCAAGCTGGAAGATGTCGGTACGATCATTGATTTAGCAGTTAAAGCAGGAGCAAATCAAGTCCAGGGCATTACTTTTGACACCGTTAATAAAGCGGAGCTGCAGTTAAAAGCTTTACAAAATGCTGTTCGCCAGGCTCGGCAGAAAGCAGAAGCTGCTGCTGTAGGCGCCGGTGTCACAATTAAGGAAGTAGTATCTATTACTGAACAGAGCGATGCTTATGCTCCTTATACCGAAGCTTTAGCCTTTAGGGCAAGCGCGGCAGACGCAGCCAAAACTCCCATTACCCCAGGTGACGTTGAGATTAGGGCAAGGGTAGTTGTTGAGTATAAATTCCAATAGGTACCTGAACAAAAGACCAGCCGGAAAAATGGCTGGTCTTTCTGATCTTATGCTTAGAAATCAATATGTCCGACAGTGCGGGGAAACGGAATTACATCCCGGATATTAGTCATCCCGGTAAGATACATAATCGCCCTCTCAAATCCAAGGCCATAACCGGCATGTTTGTTGGTACCATACTTCCGGGTATCCAGATACCACCAGTAATCTTCTTCCGGCATATTAAGTTCTTTCATCCTTGCCAGGAGCTGATCATAGCGTTCCTCCCGCTGGCTGCCGCCGACTATCTCTCCGACGCCGGGTACGAGCAGATCCATTGCAGCAACAGTTTTCTGATCATCATTCAAGCGCATGTAAAACGCTTTAATATCCTTTGGATAATTAGTCACGAAAATTGGCTGCTTAAATACCTTTTCAGTCAGATAGCGCTCATGCTCGGTTTGAAGGTCATGTCCCCACTCCACCGGATACTGAAACTTCTCCCCGGACTTCTGCAGTAGGTCTATTGCCTCAGTATAGGTGATCCGTTTAAAGTCCGAGTTAAGCACGTTATCTAGGCGGGCTAGCAGTCCCTTATCTATAAATTTATTGAAGAACTCCATTTCTTCAGGAGCATGATCGAGGCAGTACTGAATCAGGTACTTAATCATTTCCTCGGATAAATTCATAATATCTTCTAGATCTGCAAAAGCCATTTCCGGCTCAACCATCCAAAACTCCGCAGCATGGCGCGGGGTATTGGAATTCTCTGCCCGGAAAGTAGGACCAAATGTATAAACGTTGCGAAAAGCCATGGCATAGGTTTCTACCTGCAGTTGACCGCTGACAGTCAAATTAGCGTCATGCTTAAAGAAGTCTTGGGTAAAATCCACATTTCCGTCTGCATCGCGAGGGATCCTGTCTAAATCCAAGGTGGTTACTCTGAACATTTCACCGGCACCTTCAGCATCGCTGCTGGTGACGATTGGTGTATGGACATAGACAAAATTGCGCTCTTGGAAAAACTTATGAATTGCAAACGACGCTAACGAGCGCACCCGAAATACTGCCGAAAAAGTATTGGTGCGGGGGCGCAAATGGGCAATCGTCCTTAGATACTCAAAACTGTGGCGCTTTTTCTGCAGCGGATAATCACTAGAAGCTGCACCTTCAATAATAATCTTATCCGCTTTCAATTCAAACGGCTGTTTTGCACCGGGACTTTCAACCAGTTTCCCCTCCGCAATAATGGCCGAGCTGATGTTGAGTTTGACTACTTCACTGAAGTTAGCTAGTGAATCATCAATCACAATCTGCAGATTTTTAAAAAAGGTACCGTCATTTAATTCAATAAAAGCAAAACTTTTGGAGTCCCTGATGGTGCGTACCCACCCAGAGACGCGAATTTCTTTGTTGATGTATGCCTCATGATTGTGAAATAGCTGTTTGATAGCAACTTGTTCCACACCAATTCCTCCTGCCTGATTTAAAGTAAAAAGATGTTGTTTTCTCTGCACGTTTTAATAATATGCTCCGGCCAGACTGCCGCCTGTACTTCGCCAATATGAATTTTTTCAAGAAAATACATGCATAACCGTGATTGACCAATCCCCCCGCCAATTGTCAGGGGTAGGTTTCCGGCTAACAGCTCCTTATGAAATTTATATTCCGCCCAGTGTTCGCACCCAGCTGCTTTTAACTGCTTGAGCAGCGCTGCTTCATCAACTCGGATTCCCATCGATGACAGTTCAACCGCTTGTTCCAAGATCGGATGCCACACTAAGATATCACCATTGAGATTCCAGTCGTCATAATCAGGTGCGCGTCTGTCGTGCATAGTCCCTGATTTTAGTTTACCACCAATCTGGGTTAAGAAGACAGCCTTTTTATCTTTAGCGATCGCATGTTCCCGTGCCTTTGGATCCAGATCTGGATAGAGGTCCTCTAACTCTTGGGTTGTAATCACTGCCATCTGATCAGGCAGTTCCCACTCTAGTATTGGAAATGCTTCCTTGATCTCCTTTTCAGTCTCTTTTAAGCAAAAATAGATCTTATTCACAATCTCAATCAAGAAATCTAAGTTGCGGTCCCGCTCAGTGATAATTCTTTCCCAATCCCATTGATCAACATAGAGCGAATGAAGATTGCCCAATTCTTCGTCGCGCCTGATTGCATTCATATCGGTATAGAGTCCTTCGCCCACGTTAAAATTATACTCCTTAAGGGCCATCCGCTTCCATTTAGCCAGCGAATGAACGATCTCGCATTTGCCGTTCATTGCAGGCACATCAAAGATAATTGGGCGTTCCACTCCAGTCAAATTATCGTTTAAACCTGAACTGTGAACAACAAAAAGCGGCGCTGAAACCCTAGTCAGATTTAACTGGCGAGCTAAAACCGCTTCAAAAAAATCTTTTAGTTTTTTGATTGCAACTTGTGTTTCCCTTAATGTAAGTTTACTGGTATAGGTTGTGGGAATAATCAATTCAACTGCCTCCTAAGCTGTCAATATGCAACTAATTGAAAATATCAAGCGTTACCTTAAAAGTCTTTCATTCCACTCTTACTGTGAAATATCCTGCACAAAGATTTTAAAAAGCTGTAAATAACCAAAAGGCAGGCTGCGAGACCGCCAAGCGATCTTGAAACCTGCCACTCGAAATTTGCTTCGATTGTCCGCCTTACTCAGTGAATCGATCATAGCAGACAATCTCATCTAAGCTTTTCCGCGGCCGCGCGGGAGGAGCTTCAGCTGGATAGCCCAAGGGCATTAGTTCGACAACCTTATACCGCTCCGGAATACCCAAAACCTCACGAGCTTTCTGCTGTTCAAATCCACCGATCCAGCAGGTTCCCAATCCAAGTGCCTGAGCTGCTAAGGTTATATTGGTCATGGCAATTGCCAGATCAACAGCATAAGCCGGAACTCCGCAGCTCATTACCCGCTCCGGATCCAAGGATACACCGGCAATGATAACTGGGGCTTCTGCTATAAACTTATACTTTGTAGCTTCCGCCAACTGCATCCGCAGTGCCTCATCCTGAACTACCACGAACTTCCAGTTCTGGGCATTTCGAGCGGAGGGCGCCAGCCGGGCAGCCTCCAGTACACGCTCAAGTTTTTCCGGTTCAATTGGTTGATTCTGGAATTTGCGAATACTGCGTCTCTCCCTAATTGCTGTTAAAGTATCCATCTAACGTTCGCCTCCCTTAAATAAACAGTGCTTGAATGGTAATGGAGTCTGCAGGAGCGATGGTAATTGTTGGCTCTAACTGCAGTTCCTCCGGCACACCGATCCATCCGACAAATTCCTGTCCTTGATGCGGAATGGCTGTGAGAGTTATTGGTACATCTTTAAAATAGGTACCCGTCCATCGATTGGGATCCCCGACTCCAGGTGTATCAGGACTAATATCGATTGAATTTACCTTTACAAGGCCTTTGGTATAATCAGTTTTAACTGTCAGCTGATACATGCCTGTTAAACCAAAGTACTGGATGATATGTCCGCGAACAGCAGTCGGCCGGCGCTGAGCAAACAGCCTGAGCCTGCTGTTTTGATTCTTCCACATTCCAATATTTGGGGCAGGCATATTCCAGCGGCGAATGTGCTCTTCCATTTCTGGCTCCATCACCGCCTCAATGCGGTCAAGTTCCGCAATCACTACTTCCGGCAGAAATGTGCTGTTCAAATGATCCGCACAGCGATTGATAAAACCAAGCCTAAATTCTGGATTTTGCAGCAGTGCTCTTAAAAGATATGTTGCCCATGGTTCATTATGCCACTCGGTGCCGTCACTTCTTGTAGCGTTCACCAAGGTATTGGCATTAAAATCGTCAAAAGCTAAATCCATATCATAAATCATCCAGCGCCATAAGCCATCATGTCCATAAGGAGCATCAGGATTGTTTTCGGATAAGCTTAAGCGCCACATTCGCACATTGTTTCCGGGCCAATCATGATTCTGAATGCAGATCTGTACTGCCACATAATCAAGATATGCATCAATATCTATCAGCTGTTTAATCTGGGCATAAAGCTCTGGATCGGCTAAAGAATCTGGAGTTTGGTATGAAACATAATAGTTAGGATCGATCAGCTGTAATATACTGCGGTAGTTCTGCCGTTCTGGGTCAGCTAACGAGGTGTTGCCTTCGTTGACGTAAGCATTATCTTCGACAATTTCAATCTGCTCTGGATCAACGCCGTACTTGTAATAAAAGTACCATTCGTCCTGGAAGTCCCTAATATTGTGGATTCCCCAATACTCACCATTTATATAAACTACAGCTGGGCGGAAATATTGAGTATCGATTTTAGTGTGGTGCAGCAGATTAGCCAACAGCCCATCCTTGAGCATTGTGTGGTACCAGGTATTGCCCCCATTGCGCAGTACAAAAGCTTTGTATTCGTTGTATGTTTCATTGGAAAAGGGGACTGTTCGTCCTGGAAAAATTTCGTGGGCAAACACATCACGCTCATCATAATCACTTGAAGCTAGGATGCGGAGGCTCTTCTGCCCATAGCCTCTAGAAGCATCTCCGTGGATCCTCAAGCCCGCGTTTTGAGCAATTGCTAAATTTCCACCTGGCTCCCAAAACTCAATATAAATTGGTCTTTCCCAGTGGCGGCCTCGCCCATGAAAGTTACCACTGCCCCATTTATGATAAGCCCACGGGAGATGTTCGTGAAAACCTTTACCAGGAACATAAATGCCGTGCTCGTAGTCAAACAGATCCAGCGGATCAACAGCAATCGCAATTACCGGCACACTGTGGCGCTCAAAACCCTGAGGATCGACAAAATAGGTATGGGTGATTACTTCACTTGAAACATTGTTCGAATTATAAGCCCTTGCCCGAATCACCTTTCCTTTAAATTGATCAGTACGGGGCGGAGACCAGTTATTGTAACTCGTTATTATATGGGTTAAGGGTGGCTTCGGGGTAACACCAGCACGGATATCAATTCCTCGTCTTAAACCTGGAGTCCGCTCGCTGGGGATCCACATTGCTCCCTTTAGTTCATAAGTGCGGTCTGGGTTATTGATTGGATCGGGAACCGAACCATCAAGAGTAATATAAACAGTGGTTCCTTCCACTGGTTCGATAGTCAGCATAAAGGGTTCTTTGTAAAAGCCGCCTTGATGGGAGAAAACCGGATTAAGGCTTGGATCCGGTGCAGCATAGGCTGCAGCTGCATTGTTGGAACCACCAGGGCTGACCTGGAGCCGATCAAAAATCACAGCATTTTTTCCACCATCCGGCTGCCTGCCATAGGAGAAGTCCATTTTAAGAGAAGGAACATAAAAGTAATCAATAATAGTTTCCCGATCCCGGCTGGTCAGGATCACTGCCTCCCCAGTTTGATCAATTCTAAAATTGGTATGCAGCTCTGAACCAATCTGATCCTTTCCGGAAGCCCAAATCAGCACGTATTCTCCCGGCTCCAGCCACACATCTCCTGGAATCGACCATTTGGTTAAATTATTGAGGCTATCGGATAAGTAATACCCCCCCAAATGGATCGGTCTATCGGTTGGATTGTACAGCTCGATCCAATCCGAAGGTTCTCCGTCCTGATCCAGCTTTGTGCGGGCATTGTACGCCATTACCTCATTGATGACTGCGTGCTGACCGCTGAGCTCAGGCAGGCGCTCTGGAGTACGCCTGCTCACATTCACCCAATAAGCTCTGATTGGGGCATAGCCATCATAGTTATCTGTAAAGCTAACCATAATTGGATTATTGCTGAGATCCACCTCAGCTTTCACCTGTGCTGCAGGATTGTCCTGAAGCGCTCCGCAAGCCATAAGCTGCCCTAACACAGTTAGATCACTGATCCCTGTATTGTTGATATTCAATCTCTGCAGCTTGGTTAAATCAGCTAAAAAGTCAACCTGATTGCCAATCGGTACGTTGCGCAGAATTAAAGTTTGAAGGTTAATCAGGCCTCCAATAGGAGCTAAATCGCTAATTTCAGTATTCGAATGGAGATTCAAGTAGGTTAAATTTTTCAGCTGAGCCAAGGGAGTCAGGTCCGCAATATTATTCCCCCGCAGATTTAAATACTCCAAATTTTGCAGCCTCTCGATCCCAGATAAATCACTGATTTGACACTCGGAAGCATCAAGCCTCTTCAGCCGTAGTGCGTCCTCAACAGTTAACAACCCGCTTCTCTTCCCAACCGCATCGCGAACAACTGCTTCCAAATTAGGATCTGAAAATACGATCTGCTGAAGTTGATCTGCGGCTGACACACTAACTGAAAAACTTAACAGAATTAATCCTAGCAGAGCCGCGTACAAAAACCGCCCTCGCTTCACACTACCACCCCATCTTCCCTCATTTTACTTTATCATACCACACCCAAGAAGACATTTCCTGCCGCATCAGCTGCGGGACACATTGGGATTGCCGGCTAAGTAAAAGCGCCACAATTTATCTTTATACTCTTCTGCATAATCAATGTTGATGCGTTTGGCTCTGGCAATCGGGTAGTCAGGCAGGGTTTGGGGACGTTCGACAAACAGCTCTTCTCCAGTAACTAAATCGTAGCCATTAAAGGCCATGGTAATAGCCAAAGCTTGACACAGCTTCCCTGGACCGTTAAGCAGCTGCCGCTGATCATTAGTTTTCAGGCCGCGCAGCCTCTGCATTTCTTCAACTCCCTCAAGGGGTTCGCCTGCCCGAATCAGCACGGCTTGAGGCTGGTCTGCTTCTGCTGCCACGATATTCAGCATATAATGCATCCCGTAAATCAGATAAATGTATGCGCATCCACCAGGATGAAACATTGCCTCGGTACGTTTGGTGCGGCGGTTGCCATAGGCATGGCAGCCCTTGTCCTCAGGACCGCGGTACGCTTCCGTCTCGACAATTCTGCAGACTAATCGTTTGCCGTCCAGAATGCGGACCAAGTTCATCCCCAGCAGTTCTTCTGCTACAACAACCACATCGCGGCGGTAAAAATCATAATCCAAACGCAAGTTTTATACCTCCAATAAATTAATCACTGAGAATATTGTTAAACCAAATAAAATATGGTACAGTGATAAAGCTATGATAATCGATAAAGCTGGTGATTTATATGAGACATCTACTCCGTGCTTTCAAGTTAGTTAAAAATCAATGGGGACGCAGGATTTTAGCAGGAATCGGTATGCTGGGTGATTCTGTAGGTCTCATTTTAATTCCCTTGGTGATCCGTCAAGTATTTGACGCTTTCACATCAGGTCAACCACTAGCAGAAAGCCTCAGTACGATCCGAATCAGCGCGTTATATCTGCTGCTCTTAGCGGTAACCCGCTTTATTTTTGTTTACATAGAAATTTACTTTCAAGAGGGTACTGGCAACTACATCAGCCACGACCTGCGCAAACTGCTCTTTAAACGAGTTCTGCACCTGCCGTTTTCTTTTTTTGATACCAGAAAAACCGGTGACTTAATGTCAGTACTTACTCGTGACGTTGATGCTGTGCGGGACGGAACAGGTTTTGTAATCATGCTGTTGTTAGTTAACGGCCTGGTTATTGTGGGAATTACTGCAGCAATGCTGATCCTGCACCCGGTCCTTACTTTAATCATTTTTGCTACTTTTCCTCTCCTGGCAGTATTAGCTGTTTGGTACAGCCGCAGGATAGGACCATTATATCAGGAGCTGCAAAAACAATCAGGGAAGCTCCACACAACAGCTCAGGAAAATATCTCCGGAATTCGTGTGGTCAAAGCTTTTACCAGGGAACCTGAAGCCCAGGAAAAATTCAGCAGTGAAAACAAGTTCCTGTATCAGCAGGGACTGAAAATTGCCCATTTAAGCAGCCTGGTCCATCCAACACTGGACTTTTTAGGTTCGTTTTCCGGAATGGTAGCCTTGGCGGCCAGCGGTTATTTTGTAATCAAGGGCGAAATAACCCTCGGCACAATGATTGCGTTTACCAGCTTCGCTGACAATCTAATCTGGCCGGTGCGGCAGATTGGCTGGCTGTCAGAAATGTTTCAGCGGGCAATCGCAGGCGCAGAGCGGGTCTACCAAATCATCGACGCTGAGGACGCCCTCAGCAGCCCTGCCGAGCCAGTTGCTCAGGAGATTAAAGGTACCATCGCCTTTAACAATGTATCATTCGCGTATCCGAATGGGGAAAAAGCAGTTAGTGACTTTTCCCTGACCATCCCGAGCGGCTCGACTGTCTGCCTATTAGGAATGACCGGCAGCGGCAAGACGACCATCGCCAACCTGCTTGCCAGGTTCTACGATCCCACAGAAGGTAATATTACCATCGATGGAATTGATATCCGCAACTGGGATCTGCACAATCTCCGGAGTCAGATTGGGTTCGTTTTTCAGGATAACTATCTCTTTTCAGCAACCCTCCGTGAAAACATTACCATGGGTAAAGATGTTGATGAAGCTTTGATTCAACGGGCAATTGAAGCAGCTCAGGCTAAGAAATTTATCGATAAACTACCGAATGGACTGGATACAATTGTCGGGGAAAGGGGCATCGGTTTATCCGGCGGCGAGCGGCAGAGAATCGCAATTGCCCGGGCAATTGTGCAGGGACCTCCAATCCTGATCTTCGATGATTCATCAGCAAGTTTGGACATGAAAACAGAAGCGTCGCTGCAGCAGGCCCTTACCCAATTATATCAAGGCAGAACTGTACTGATCATTGCTCAGCGCGTCTCCACTGCCCAGACTGCTGATCATATTGTAGTTCTAGATTCGGGCAGAATTGTAGAACAGGGTAATCATTACGAACTGTTGGCCAACAATGGGGTTTATGCAGAACTGTACCGCATTCAAAGTGAAAATATGAGCTTACTTGCATGATCAGAGGTGAACTTTAGTGACAAATCAGGAAAATGAGCGGCGTCAGGGAAAATTACGCGATCTACTGCTGTTAGTGCCGTATATTAAACCGCATCAATTGAAGCTCTGGACATCTATTGGGCTGATGATCACCACCAGCTTAATCAGTATCTTCATGCCCATGTTTACCCGGGCAGCGATCGATAACCATATTATTGGTGGAAATTTAGCCGGTTTATTAACAATAATCTCGATCGCACTGCTGCTGATGATGCTCATGAGCGGAGCCAATATTTTGCGGGCACGGCTCATGGCGCAGCTTGGGCAAAATTCGATTAGAGCTGTGAGGGACGATCTATTCGCCAAAATGCAGCTTTTACCAGTGAAATTCTTTGACAAAGTGCCTGTTGGGAAGCTGATCACCCGTTTAACTAGTGACGTGGATGCGCTGCAGGAATTAGTCGGGAATGCAATTGTAAGTATGGTAATTGACTCATTAAGATTAGTTGGCTTTCTGGTAGTAATGTTTTGGCTTGACTGGCAGTTGACTTTAATTACTTTAGCGGTCACTCCAATCTTAGCTTTTGCCCTTACCTACCTCACCTCACGCATCGGCAAAGCTGAAGATGTAGTCCGTGAGCAAACCTCGGTTGTCAATGCCAATTTACAGGAAAGCATTTCAGGAATTAGAGTGATCCAGGGGTTCCAAGCAGAAGAATATTTCTACGAAAAATTCCAAGCTGAAAATCACAGCTTACTGCAGGCTGGAATCAGGGCAATTGCTACCTACTCCTACTTTTGGCCCAGCGTTGACCTCAGCTGGGTACTGAGCTCAGCTGCGATTCTTTTCTTTGGCGGCCGCTGGGTCCTTGATGGGACAGCCACACCTGGAACTTTAGTTGCCATTACCAGCTATGCAGGTCAGTTTTTTGGTCCCTTAAGAGGTCTATCCCAGGCATATCGGGTAATTCAGCGAGCCCTGGCTGGCGCTGTCAGGGTTAATGAAATCATGTCAGCTGATACTGAAATTGAAGAAACCCTACCACCTATGCCCCCAATTGAGGGCAGGGTTGAATTTGATCATGTAACATTTGGCTATGACCCAGAGAAAATCGTGCTCCACGATATCTGCCTTAAGGCAGAACCTGGAGAAACAATTGCGTTAGTAGGGCATACAGGAGCGGGGAAAACTTCAATTATCAATCTGTTATGCCGCTTCTATAATCCCCTTGAAGGTAGGATTTTAGTTGATGGCGTCAATATTCATGAACATGAGTTGAGGAGCTATCGCCAGCAGATTGGATTGGTATTGCAGGAGCCTTTTCTTTTTTCCGGTACTCTGAGGGAGAATCTGCTTTTTGGCAATCCGAAGGCTGCTGACGAGGAAATCTGGGATGCACTGCACGCCGTTGGGTTGGCAGAAACCTTCGCCCAGCAGAATGTTACTCTAGATACTGTTCTAACTGAACGGGGAGCCAACTTTTCCACAGGCCAAAGACAGCTGATTTCCTTTGCGAGGGCGCTAATCTCCAATCCTAGAATTTTAATTCTTGATGAAGCAACAGCCCACGTCGATACCCTCACGGAACAAAAAATTCAGCAGGCTTTGGCAACGCTCTTAAAGGGTCGGACTTCGTTTGTGATTGCCCACCGGCTCTCGACCATTCGCAATGCTGATCAAATTATCGTCATTGGAAACGGTCGTATCCTTGAACGTGGTACCCACGAAGAACTGCTGGCATTAAAAGGCGAGTACTGGCAGCTGTCCACCAGTCAAATGATTGAACAGGTAAATTAAGTCAAAGGCTATCGCATGGACGATAGCCTTTTGGTTTCCTTAACTAAAAAGTCTTTTCTAACTCATCAACCAGCGATCCGACAAATGCAACCGCCCTGCGGATCGGTTCTGGTGAGGACATATCTAAGCCAGCAATTTTCACATGTTCAAGCGGCTTGTATTTTCCGCCCGCCTTTAAGAATTCTAACCAGCGGTCTACAGCAGGCTGGCCTTCAGTTTTGATCATTTCTGAACAGGCTGTGGCTATTGTCAGTCCCGCTGAGTAGGTATAAGGATACAACCCCATATAATAGTGAGGCTGGCGCATCCAAGTCAGCCTGGCTAGATCGTCAATTTCAACCGCATCGCCCCAGAAATCAGTTAATACATCGCCTTTCAGCTGATTGAGCAGGCTGGCTGTAATTCCCCGACCTGACTCGGCAGCCTCATACACCCGCCGCTGAAATTCCCCTTCCAGTAAATGGGTAACAAAGTTGTGATAGTAAGTTCCTAAATACTGCATAATCACCCAACGCTTCATCGCTGTGCTATCCGATTGCGCTAGAATATGATTTCCCAGCAGAAGTTCATTCATAGTAGATGGAGCTTCTACCAGATATGTTGAGGGACGCAGATTAAGAAGATTGTTATATTTTTCCGCCAAGGCAAAATGGCCAGCATGCCCCAGCTCGTGCACCAAGGTAAAGGCAGAACGCATGTTATCGGTCCAAGTCATTAAAATAAAGGGATGCACGCCGTAAACAGTCGCGCAAAAGGCGCCTGTCGATTTCCCGACATTATCAGCCAAATCAACCCAGCGGTTATGCAGGGCGGCATCAATAATTTCCAGATACTCAGATCCTAAAACCTTAAGGGCGTCTAAAATCAGCTCTCTAGCTTCCGCAAAGGTAATCTTGGGATCGTTTTTGGGATCCAGCTGCGCCTTTAAATCGCAAAACATCATCTTATCCAAACCAAGCTGTTCCTGCTTCAACCTGGCATAGCGGCGCATATGAGGAGCTAACTCTTTTTGGATAATATCAAGCTGGTTGTGGTACATTTCTGTGGTTACCTGCTGCGGCTGCAGCAGCATCTCTGTAACTGATGGAAAGTTTCTGATTTTAGCCAGCAAAACCTGCTTCTTTACTTCAGTCCCATATGTACCGGCAAATGTATTTTGATACCGCTTCAAGGTCTTTTCGAAAGACTTAGCAGCTTCCCGCCGCAGGTGGGTATCTGGCAGCTGCTCATACAGATCTTCATACAGAGCGAACGAGACCGCAAGTTCGTCACCATCTTGATCTTGGATTGGTTCAAATTCCATATCCGCTGCTTTAGTCCTGGAATAAATCATATAAGGGGCAGAATGGACTTCATTCAGAGCAGCCAATACCGCTTCGGTTTCTGGTGCAAGACGATGGGGTTTAGTTTCTAGGATATCAGTGAGAAACTTGGTATAACTACTCAGCGCCGGATCCTCCAGATACTGCTCTACTAGATCATCCGGTAATTCCAGCAGTTCTGACTGGAGAAAAGTTAGTTCAGAGGCCACCATGGCCCGCAGGGACGCAGCCCGGGCAGCTTTTTCTTGAATTTCTGGATTGGTTCCATCCGCCGACAACTGCAGACTTGCGTAACTATGAGCTTTACTTAAACGCTCAGAGAAAGCCTCGTATGCCTGCAAGCAGGATGCTAACTGGGAAGCTCCTTCCCCAAGTTTGCCTTTAAATTTGGTTATTTCAGCAATTCCCTGTTCCAATGCTTGCAATTCCTGTTCCCATGCTTGGTCATCAGGAAATAAATCCTGCAGGTTCCAGGTAATTTCCTCTGGAACCTCGTGTCGCAGAAGCCTTTTAGATTTTTTCTCATCCATATTTATTCATCTCCCTATTACTAATCTCGTTTAATTATAGTATATCTAAGACGATTGCAGCAAGTTTGTTCCGCCCTATGCCGGAGCTCGTCGCAAGGTTAGAATTTACACAAATGTCCTCCTATTGACAAGATATTGACATCGCAACTGCTTAAAGATATGATTATTACTATAATTCTCTTATGGGAGGTGCGGTTTTGGCCCTAGTTGTTAACAATATCACAAAGGATTTTCGCGATGTGCGCGCTGTAGACCAGCTTTCTATTGAAATTAGAGAGGGCAGCATTTTTGGCTTTCTCGGACCAAATGGGGCTGGAAAAACAACTACAATCCGCATGATTCTGGATATCATTCAGCCTGATACCGGATTTGTTACTTGGAAAGGCAAACCTTTCAGCCAGCATCCTCAGGGTACCTTCGGCTACCTTCCCGAAGAACGGGGCTTGTATCCCAAAATGCGGGTTGAAGAGCATCTGATTTTTCTCGGCAGGCTGAACGGCCTCAGCAAACGCGATGCTGCTCAGAAAACCCAAGCAATGATCGAACGGTTTCGCTTAGAAGAGTACCGCCACAAACGGATCGAAGAGCTTTCTAAAGGAAATCAGCAGAAAGTGCAGACAATCAGTACATTAATTCATGAACCGGAAATTGTGTTCCTTGACGAACCTTTCAGCGGACTGGATCCTGTAAACACTGACTTACTAAAAGAACTGCTTATTGAGGGAAATCAAAAAGGTCAAACGATCATCTTTTCCAGCCACCGAATGGAACAAGTTGAGGAACTGTGCCAAGATATCTGCATCCTTAACCGGGGAAAACTGATCCTAGATGGCAATCTGCGGGAAATCAAGCGGTCTTTTGGCCGTCAGTATTTATACCTTTCTGTAGAAGGCGATCAAAATTTCTGGCGCCAGTTCCCTGAACTCCAGATCGTGAATCAGACCCCTGAATACCTAGTTTTTAAACTGACAGACCGAATCGATACTAACGCTGTTTTAACAGCTGCTTCCCAAGCTGGTAGGGTGGTCCACTTTAAACTAGCTGAACCTACCCTAAATCAAATCTTTGTAAGCAAAGTAGGTGAAGCATCATGAGAAATGTTGCCATTTTAATCAGCCGTGATTTTCTCACTCGAGTTAAGGGCGGGTCTTATATTATTACCACAATTTTAGGAGTACTGGTCATTATTGCCTTGGCCTTTGTACCAGCTTTTATGGAATGGATCGAAACTAAATTTGATCAAACTGATGTGCATCTAATTGTGCTGGATAAAACCAAAGATCTCGCTTCGAAAATTGAATTTGTAGTAGCACAGCAGTATGGGGACGCTGATTACATCTCGGTCACAGCATCTGCTTCCGCTTCAGAAACAGATGCTATAGCCCAGATGGCGGCGGAAAATAAAACCGGTGTATTAGTAATTGAATGGGATGAGTTGGGAAAACCCATTTACTCGCTGCATACCAGTAATGCCGAAAACATAAACCAAAACAGCATTGTCCAGCGAATTGTTAACCAAGCCAACCTTCAATATAATGCGGATCAGCTCGGTCTTTCCTTTGAAGATGTGGCAATGCTGACCCAGTCGCCCTATCTCCACGTAAAAACAGTAAACCCGGATGCGGCTGACGGCGCTGAAGAAGCTGCCGAAACACTCGAAGCAGATACTTACGCCCAGAGCTTAGTGCTGGCCTATCTGCTGCTGTTTATTCTTTATATGGCGCTGGTTTTGTACGGAAATATGGTTGCTACCGGAGTAGCAGAGGAGAAAAGTTCCCGCATAATGGAAGTTATGGTCTCCACAGTTAAGCCAATCCAGCTGATGATCGGCAAAATATTCGGGATTGGTTCGTTGGGCTTACTCCAGTTCGTAATCTGGATAAGTACCGGTATTTTGGTAGCAACTATGAAAAATTTAGGGATCTCCTTAGGATCAATTCCCATCGGAACTTTGGTTTGGTTTGCCCTGTTCTTTGTCCTCGGCTATCTTTTTTACGCTGCTATCTTTGCAGCTGGAGGTGCGGTAGTCAGTCGGGTTGAAGAAGTTCAGCAGGTTAACACCCTCTTAATGATGGGGCTGGTAGTAGGATTTATAATCGCCTATATGTCATTTTTAAATCCAAACGGATCTTTAGCCACGGTTGTTTCTATTATCCCCTTCTTCTCGCCGATGGTGATGTTTGCTCGGGTTGCGTTAACTAACCCGCCTTGGATTCAGATCATTGTTTCCCTGTTACTATTAATCCTCGGCACAGCAGTAAACACCTGGATCGCAGCAAAAATTTACAGAGTTGGAATTCTAATGTACGGCAAGCGGCCGCGCATGAAAGAAATTTTTCGCTATATCGTTAATTAGGATCTCAACAGGAATTCCATGCCGAAATTGAGAATCTATTTATAGCTATACCTTGGATGAGGAGGCATGGTTATGAAACCAAGAAAACTGCTGGCACTTACGCTGTTAATTTGCTGTGCATTGGCCCTCCAGGGCTGCACTGACGATGAACCAGAAATGGAGCTTGTGTTCGGCGAACTTTTTCGAGATGATTTTGATTCAGTAGTGTTGGGCGAGCACTGGCTTATTGGACCAGAGCTGCAGCACAGACAAGATAATAAATGGTCTCTGACTGCCAATCCAGGTTTTTTAACCATCACTGCTCAGGAAGCTGAGATTTATGAAGCA